>Ga0116227_10000623_pt1 | contig 71096 bp, 61 predicted proteins | sample S1TSphgellanicum_FD_89693 | JGI IMG/M metagenome (GOLD analysis project Ga0116227, IMG submission 89693) | Host-associated microbial communities from peat moss isolated from Minnesota, USA - S1T2_Fb - Sphagnum magellanicum MG | ecosystem: Host-associated > Plants > Peat moss > Unclassified... | reverse complement strand
TTTTTGTTGTTTTTTTTTCTTTGTTCTTCGCTTCTTGTGTTTGTTTTTTTCTTTCCCCCCCCCCCCCCCCCCCTCCCCCCCCCCCCCCCCCCCCCCCCCCCCCCCCCCCCCCTCCCTTCTTTCAAAGTTGGCTACCTTAAAGGGAATTGTTATAGTTTTGTTGCAACATGCCCCCTTGCTTTCATTTGTGATGTTGCAATTACCTTTACTTTTATCTATGTTGTTGAAATCCCAAGGTTCACACCCTTATATAATAGGGGATGTTCTTTTAAACCCATTGCAAAATTTTGGTGAAACCTATCGCTTGCCTCTCTTATTGCAACTACAAACCAAGCTAACATAAAATTTGTTCTTGCACGTTTCTTTGCCAACTTTTGAATTGCCCTTTTAGCTACATTTAGGGAATTAACAACTCATTTAACCTTCTTGTCCTCCTTTCTCCTTTTGTTTTTGTTGTTTGATTCTTCTACTACTTCTTTGCCTAGTGATTTCTCACACAAAATGTTTGAATATTCAATAAATGTCACAACATGTAATTGATTGTAGTAAACTTATAATGGTTATTTTTCCTTTGTTCTTTTTGCAGGCAAGCATGGCATGGACAAGAAATTAACAATAACTAAGGCATTTTACAAATTGACAAGAGATGAGGCATCTTGCATTGTACTTTTTAAAAAATTAGTTTGTTGCACTCCACAAGTAGGTTTAGTTAAATCAATGGGTAGTCCATGCGCATTTTTTGATAGACTGGTTTTAGGACTATCATTAGCATTTGTAAATACATCCACATAATACCTTACATTTGGGTGCTTTTGCCCATCAGGTTCTATCCAACATTTTCTCTTATTGTTATATTCAATAGGTATGTAGCAGTTCCATCTTCCCCCCATTGATCTTCATTTACTACAATATCAAAATCAATAATATCATCATTTGAGATGTTGGGGCTAGGTTCTATTATGTATACATCACTTGGTATAAGTGGGGTTGATTGGAGTCCAAAGTGCCATTTTTAAATTTTTAAACCATTTAGCTTGGTATTTTGAATGGGGCTAGTTTTTTCCCATCACATAACATTTTTAAAAATTTAATGGGTATAGATGAGTGTCCATAGTGCCTCACTTTTTCCCCATCATAGAACACTTGATTATTTAAGTTGGTACAAATGAATGTTCTATTGACTTAACTTTTTCCCATAACCAAACACAAAAATCTCCGTCCTATGGAAGGTGGTTAAAAAAGCCAAACAAAAAAAAATTCACCAAGTGAGTCGGTAATGGGGTTTTAAAAAGCATTTATGGGTGAAAAATTTGTTAATCACAGACCTATGTTCAAACTATTATCCCGATTAGTCATTGGCTATTATTTGGTGATGGGTTGTTCTACCCTAAGCTATCACTATTTTAACATTATGTCACCTAAGATGCCACCTAGATTTTCATCAATCATGAGAATGTTCCACTTTCCTTGTTAGGGTTATCCTCTTCAAGCATAAGTAATCATCTATTTGTTCCACTCTTGGAAGTTAGATATAGGGTGAAGAGCATGCTTGAGATGTGAATCAATGGTTGGGAAAATTGGTTAATGTTAAAACATGCGGTGGAAGAACCTTTAACACCCAATGGAACAACAATGTGCCCTAGGGGGGGAGGGGGAGCTTTGCTATCACCATTTTCCTAGGTGTAATGGCTTTTACTTGATTCAAAACTTATCCATAATAGAAAACCTAGATTTCTAAAAAGGATAATCATTATTTTTGGTTCAATCCTAGGCTCTAGGCATGAAATTTGACATTTGATGTTCTCTACAAAATGCAAAGTATGTTCAAATTTGGTTTTCTCCTCTTGTTTTAAATCATGCATATTGTGTTCTTTTTCGGCTCTTTCCTTCGAATGTTTTTTTGGTCAATTTTATGATGTAGCCAAAGTGGCAATCATCCATTAGCAAGATTTAGCCAAATGTGGCTACATGCTAAATATGAAAATAATTTTTTAAAAACATCCTTCCACATTTTTGGCTATTTATTTGAACCATATATAAACATGGTGATTTATTTAAAATTTTGGTCAAAATTTTGATATTGAATTCTCCCCAAGAAAATTTGATTTCAAAATTTTTAATTAAAAAAAAAAATTGGCTATTTCCAATCAAAAAAGGTTGCAAGTCCTCTCCAACCTTTTTTCATGCAAAATTTCAGACAATTGCTAAAGAGACATCTCATTGTTGTAAATAGTTTTTTAAAAAATGAATTCGCCACATGTAGAGACCTTTTGAAAGGATTTCACCATTTTTTAATACAATTTTCCATCTTTGATACATATTTTGACCATGTTTCAACAACATGGATTGTTTTTGAAAAAAATGTTGCTAATTAATGCAAAATCTTTCTTGGGATTATTGTAGTTTATGATAAAACATGTAACCTATATATATATATATATATTCTTTTCCAAAAAAAGAAATATATATATTTAAGTATATTGAATTTTTAATGTCAAATTAACTTATCATGTGTGCCATGAAGCAAAATGGCATGTCTTTTTGAAAACATGGTTTTTACACAATTTTGGCCTTAAATAGGTATTCAAATTTTAGACTATCAATCTATTACCATTAATTGAATATCCCAACTTCAACCTATCACCAATGTTTTATTTTCGGGTAGGGAAATTTTAAACTATAAATTTGAAAAAAATTGCCAAAAATTTGGAAACTTTCACCAAATTTTCAAAATCATGAAATGGCGGGGTTGGGGGGGGGGGTTGGACAATGCTACCTATTGCCCATTCCTTTCAACATAATTTTGTTTTGATTCAAATTTGGCTTACATATGTTGAGATGGCTTGAAGAGGATTCCTTGAAAAATACACACAAAATATATATAACATGTTCATGAAACTCGTGGACAGTTTGGGTGTGATTTTTTGAAATGATACATCAATGGATTTGAAACTGAAAATTGATTTGAAACTATCAAGTTATATGGAATACTTGAAGTTCATTAAACATCCTTTCATTTTCATTATTTTTACATCTAAAAATGACAAAGTCCAAATTTTCACTAATGCAAGGAACAAGTTGAAGAATGAGGAAATATGAAGAGGGCTACTAGGGGACATTAATTATTTGCATTCTATAAAATCTAATGGATCAAAAAATTTATAAAACAATAATTTGTTGAAATGAAAAGCAAGGTTAAGACCATAAGATTATGTTAACCCATATTCAAATTTAGCAAGCAACATTGTTTCAAAACTTGCATTAATTTAGAAAAGGCAAAATAAAGTTATCTTCAAAGTTAACCAAAAGGGTAGGAGAACCGAACAACCAAAAGGCATAACATGATTCCACCAAAAGGTTAAAGACATGATGAAACTCATTTTTCCACCAAAATGTAATATCACCATAGTTTCATAGTGTGTTTTTTGTATAAGGATTGGGTTTTTGTGTTTTGCAAAAGTGAGAGATTTGAATGAGAGACTTGAAACATTATGTTTCGTGAAAGTGAGGTTTGAATGAGAAGTTTAGGTGTGAGATGAAATGTTTGAATTGAGAAATTTTTGACAAGAAAATATTTTTAGTAGAGGGAAAAATAGGGTTGAGCTTTGAAAGAAGGTAGATTTAGGGTGAACATCAAACAATGAACATTTGTGGGGAGACTAATTGCAATTATGCGATCGTAACCAATTTTCTAGGTAAATATATCTACTACTTTTGTATAGGAAAAAAGATTTTCTTTCAAGTAATTGTTTTTTTTCGGTTGATCATGTTCTTAAGTGTGAATCTTTCTAAGCTTTCATCCCCTATAGTTTGTGGTGCAATTGTTTAATTACAATAGTTAAATATGTGTAGACAAAAAAAATTGTGAGGTTGATGTGTTCATTTGTTTGACACATATGGATTGTTACTTTCCTTTTCTAAATTTCTATTTTGATTTTCTCAACATTATTATTATTAATTATCATTGTCAAGGTTTTAGAACCAAAAGATAGGCCATGGGATGTTATAATATTAAGAATGAAGGTTTGCATTTTTTATTATTGATCTTTACCTTCAAAATATGACTATTATTATTATAGTTTGTTTACACAATGGTTCATGAACCTACTAATTCTATAATTTTTTGTTTGTTCAAATAAGGTTTAAGGATTTAAAATTTGAAAAAATTGTGTAGTAATTATCAATGTGTAAACAAAATACTTTTGAATGTTTTGTTAACACAAGTCTAAAGGGCCTTGGTGTGGTAACATTTTATTTGGTGGGTGAATGGGATTGTTTGAATTGTCATAGTTGTAGGTTTTTAAAATTATAAATGAACTTAAAACATAAAGTCATATTTCACATTAACATTGCCAAATTTCTAGTCATCCATGTTGCATTAAACTTTCTTGGGAATCATATTAATATGGATGAGTTTTTAAAAAAAGAATGCATTCATAATGGACCTTTGAACCAATGACACTCTCCTAGTCATAGAGTAAAAATTTGAGATGTGAACTCAAAAAAAAATGCCATAATAAGGTCAAATTGTTTTGGAAAAAAAGGAAAACATCTTATGAAATGTTTAAAAATATGATGTATTGAAATTTTCCCTATAGAAAAATAAAAATTTAATATTTCTTTATTAAATCTTAATAGTTCATTTTTCATTCAAAGCTTCATGTTTTCACATGGATTTTTTGGTGAAGTATATGTTTAGCCATGTATACATTTGGGTTATCCAAAAACATTCATGGGAACATAGGGAAATGTACATTGGATGCATAAGTTGTTAATTAACAAAATGAAAAAAAAAAAAAAAACTAATGTTAAAAATGGATTATAAAAAGGCCAAAACTAAACCATTTAACCATGTATTCACCAAACACACACAATATATAAAATCTCTAGGGAACATTTTTGTAAGATCCATAACAATTGTTGAAGTGACAATAAAAATAGATTTAGCATCAATAACATGGACACAAAAATCCATCAAATTGTCACTTCTACAAGGTCCTTAACAATTATCGAAATTGATTTTCCTTCTAGATTATGATTAACTTCAACCTTAGCTTTTATGATAGGCATTGGCTCATGTTCATCCCTTTCACTCTTTGTGCTTCCTTGTTGGCCTAGTTGGCTTCTTGATTCTTTCACTTATTTGTTTTAAAAATGTATTTTGTAATTACTTGCAAAAAACATCCAAGAAAATTGGCCTACCAATTAATTTTTAGTCCCATTTTGAGATGGTTGTGAAACCAATAGTTATTATGTGGCCTGAACCTTAGTAGATTTTAAGGTGGTATATAGAACAAAAAACCATGGTGACCAAATGTCATGCACAATAAACTAAAAAGGAAGTTTTTAAAAGTTTCTAGAAATTTCCTTATATTAGATGTTTCAATTTTTTTTAAAATTTAGAAAAATCCATGAAACATACATTTGGAAGTTTTTAGAAGCTTTTATAAGCTTTCCAACATATCTTTGAGGACATGGCAAAGTTGTGTGTGTTGCAAGTGAAGGGCGATGGCAATCAAATGGAATTTTATGCATGCCATTCAAAGGTACAACCAAGATTTAGAAATAGATTTAAGGCTATTATTTATCATCTAGTTTGAGAAGGTGCTACTACTAGCTCCATGGCATTGTGAATGACAAGAAAATTGGTTATCACACTTGTATAATCATGAAAAGAATATCATTCGACAAAAAGGTTAAAATCCATAATGTGAATTTCCATATTTTCAAATGTAACAATTTCATTAAGCTTACTAAGATGATGGAAACAAAAGGAGTTGCAAATAATAGCTTAAAACATCAAACAACTATTAGATCTAGGGAAGATCATATCCAAGTATGTAAATGCAACAATATGACTACTTTACACAAATGTTTACAAAAATTTCAACTACACAAGAACACCATAATAATCATCTATTCCAATCCAAACATCAAATGTGACAATAGATGGAAAAATTTCTAAAGTGAGGAACTTTTGATTACACATGTCAACTACAAGAGGAAGGACAAGATCTAAAGTAGCTTGAAACTTACACTTGAAAAATGTTATAGACATGAAAAACATTGTTCATCTTGTAAATTCCCTAAAATATGAACTATGGCCATCTTTGGCAATTTAAGTTACTAAAGGAAGGAATGAATAAGAACCCTAGATGCATGAATTGTCCCCCAAATGTGATTCAATGGATTAAGATAAAATAGTGGTTCCATGGCAACCTTGGAATTGTTTTTCATACACAACTTGAACATCCTTTATTGTGCATCAAGCCCCCAACAATTAAACAAAGGTGGAACCAATGGACTAGACTCACCATACCACACAATTTTTGGCTCACAATACCAAGCATTCAATATTTCCAAGTGCTTAGCAAAGTTGTTTTCACAATCAAGCTATAGCCTATATTATGGATATGTAATGCCCATGGCATCAAGCAAGGTGCATTGAAGGAATTGACTATCCAAGTTTTTGATTAGTTGGGTAGTTGTACTTGCAAACCATTGATTTTTAAAAGAAAAACATTGAAGCCAAACAAAGCCCCCAAATTCACAACAAATCAAAATGAATCACATTTAAATCAAAATTAATATAGGGTTAGAAAATTACTTTAACACTTTGATTTCACTTGTGAAGTCAAAGTTTGAAAATAGTCCCAAGTGACAATTATCCTTACTTTGAAACATGTTGTGCATGGCCGAAAACTTTTCACCATTCACAATAAAGGTAAGTTTTTTCACTATAATCATTCAAATATGTCACCAACTTCATGTGGAGGCATGTGGTCATGGCTACAATTGCGAAGGCATAAAATCACATACCAACCAAAGGGGTTTGCATTCTTGATGTTTTTACTATTTGCAAAGTATTGCAATAATGTGGGTTTCAACTTCATTATGGACCTTGCTACATACTCGAACAACTTGTGTTTCATTGTCTTATTGATGCACACATAAGCATAACAAAATAGAAATGTAGTAACAAATATAATAAAGATGCAACAACACAAGGAACACAAATACTAAATGTGGAATTAGGCAAATTAATTGCCATCAAGGAAAAATATTGCTGAATAAAAAAAGGAATTAAAAAAAAATGGAAACACATGAGAATAAGACTTGTTTATTGTCTACATATCATCCTATAACAACTATCATCTTGTAGTAACTATTATCATGCAACAAGTACCATCATGTAGTAATTATCATCATGCGACAAGCTTGAAAAAAGACCCATAAATGCCTAGACCTTTGATAGCTATTACCTACCATCCACAACACCTACAAACTCTTTGTAGTTGTTGCCTACCATTTGTAGCACATGCAGACCCTTTGTGGTTGTTGCATATCGTCTATTGCAATGTTATTTTCCTTACAAACTTCAAATCTCATGTCTACCTCCTTGTCATTGCCTTCCAATGGCAACTATCATCATGTGGCAAAATGCACCTTCTATTCCAAAATTAGAACAAATAATAGATAATATTTTTATTTTATTGACAAAATGAAGAACTAATACATAAGAGTAACAAAGTTTTAAATAAACTTGATATGAACTACTCTCCCTTCCTTTATCACACTTTAAGTAAAACACACATTAAGAAGAAACACTAAAATCCATACAATTTTCAACCATTTTCCATTACATAAAAACAAATACAACTTCCTTCCATGTTTTTCTCTTTCTTTCCCATGCAAGAGTGTCACACACAAGCATCTTCTAATCTTCCAAGATTCTTTTAATCAAATCTTTTACTATTCCTAAAAACTAAATAAGGAATTTAAGAAGAATGTTCATTACACAAAGGTTGAATCCTTATCCTCTTAAATATCCTTATCCTAATCCTTTCCACACATCTTAGTTAAGAGAAATCCATCCATGCCTTATCCACTTGGACTAATTAACCTAGGTGGTTTCATCCCTTAATAAATAAAAGATAGTAAATAAAATATTTACCATTAGCAACTAAATAGTTACTAGCATGCCCTTCTAAGTAAATTAGACTAAAATATTATTTTAAATAACTAATATTATTTTTATTATAATTTCTCATAGAATTAAATTTTGATTATTTTGTCCCATGAAGGTAATTCACTATATTGACGGTATTACCATTAAAAAAACATTTTCAAATTCTCCTAGGATTATTTTGCCATTTAATGATAACTACCGTTTAATGATAGTATTACCATCTTTTAACACCCACGATTTTTAACCAACAAAGGACTTTTCTACTATTAACACTAAATTTTAGATTGAAACAAACAAAAGTGTAACACAATTTGTAACTTGATGTTTTATACAACTCTTCATATGCATTTACCTAGGATTAAAATGTAAAAACATAAAGACCACTTACCTTCATTGAATTAAAAGTAGCCTCAACAATTTGAATGGGGAATCGTGATTTTGTTTAAGGATTATATATATAATTATAATTTGTGCCAACATTTTTCCACAACCACGAGAAATTTGAAAGCATTCAACAACATTATTGTGTGTAAAAAGAAAACCAAGTGGCTACAAATAAATGTTTAGCTCAAAAATTATGCCTTGTTATTTGAAAAGGTATTGATTTGTAATGCAACATGCAACAAGTAGGAAATGTTCTTTCATATTTGAGTTAAAAATATTGGTGCAACCTTGCTAGTATTGTTAAAACTTTAAATGTTAGTTAATAGTGGTGAAATGGAATAAGATGGTTACATCTTATGGTGGTGATGGGCAAAAGCTGATAGACACCAATAGTGAATTGAAATATCGTGGTGATGTTGTTGGCTACCCATAAAGTTACATGGCTCCAATGCTTAATTGCATTTAAATATTACAACAATTTTATTTTTTTCACCTTTTTACATGTGCATGTCCCCTTGCAACATCTTATAATGTTCATAGGCTATTTTTCACTGGAACAAAAATGGCTGATTTTCAATTTGGCTAATGTGTGTATTGTAAATATTAGAAAAATTTAATATGTGATGCACTCCCAAATTCCTAGTTAGACCCAAGGTGGGTCTAATTTACTCAAATAACGGAATTGTGAAGAACCTCGGGGCATGCTCTTAGCTTTCAACACTAGAAGGGGTAGAGAGGCATGCTGAAGTTCCGGGATGGGACTAGGAAGAGTGACAAGATTTAGTTACTTATTCGAACTTGCATCAAACCAACCAACAAGTTGGTTAATTCACTTTCTAGAGCACCCTCAGTGTTAGGACAAGCCATGGGCAACTCTAGACTCACAAGATTCACCACAGCCTGGACTCGGGGGAAACCACCACCTTCCCCCATATAGTATTCTCTGCGTCTCTCTACGGCACCTACATTCGAATGGCTTTTTGTCCCAAGACTCCTAAGGAGGAGTCCCGAAACTGTCTCGGTTTGGACTCCTGGGACTTTGTGAGGTCATAACTTTTTTTTTAGACCTCTGATTGGGATGAGGTTTCAGTAAAACTTGTAGCTCTTCACGAGAGCTTTCCAATGGTGTGTTGCATTCCACTTGCACGCACTAGGGTTGGGTTGATTCCCGACTTTTAGTGGTCGGGAATCAAACTGTTAGTTTGACTTCCGGCCCTTCTTTTAGCCATAACTTGTGATGTAGATGTCCAAATGGCTCATGCAAGCCCATTTTTGACATATATACTTTGATAGCTTTCCAATGATATAAAAAACACTTCAATGCGAGGTGTTTTGATCCCTACCATCGAACTCTGAAGTTTTGGGAATCTCGGAGGACTCCCAAGTCCCCATTTTGGGAGTGTGAGTTTCATCTTCACACTTTCTCAAAGTAGGGTTGCGATAATATGAATGAATGTATTTCCAAAGGCAATTCCACAAGTAAAATAATTTGAACATTTAAAGTTGAAAATTTCATCATAGGGTCCATCCATTTATTAAAAAATTAAAAATGGATCCAAAGGTGGCACTATAATGACATACCTAAAGATAGACTTGATTAAATATTTTAGCAATGGGAAATAAGATTTTTTTAAAAAAAAATAAAGGTGCAAAGTTTTACATGTAATCACCTTTATTTTACAATGGAATGTGGCTACTTTTTACAAGAACAAAATTTTAGCCATGAGATACCCAAGTCCCCAAAATCAATTTGCTTATAACAATAGTAACTAACTATAAAAAATGTGTGGGAAATGATTGCCCACTATGCCATGTAAGTCGCATGTGGATGGGCGATGGACCTAGCATAATGGGCATCTATGAACCTATTCCATTACATTAACATCTTTGTGAATGATTATTACATGCCATGGAATTTACACAAGAAAAGCAAACACCATGTAAACATTGTAAAAACATCATGGGAACATCCTGAGAATGTTAAATGATCAATATGGAAACATGAAAACAAAACATGAGAATATTATTTGCAATATACAATATTCTAGTTTAGAAGAGTATATAACACAATTTTATTTGTTGAACATTCATGGAATGTATAAGCCTATTGTCTAAAAGATTATGAACTATTATTGAAGTGACACATGGTAGGTTTAAAAACAATGTTACCCAAATTATTATGCTTTTCACTGTTAACAAAGAAGTGACATAATCATTCACCACAAATGTTTATTTTATGAGTAAAAACATATTTATCACAACCTATTAAATTCCCTTGTAAAGTTAAAAGTGTTGAAAAGTTTGGTGGTCTTTATGGTGGTTTAGAGTCGTGGTGCCCCATTATGACTACACACCACAAAACTTACTAAAACTTTGTGTTCAATTTGGAAACGGTTTGAGGATTGATTTATTGGTGCAATAGAGGGATGAAAAGAGATCAAAACATCCTTGCATCAATTCTTCCTAACATGATGCCATTTGGAGTTCTCCTATGATCTATATTGGAAACAAGTTATTGTTTTTTTATTTATGCACTTGAAGATCATGTATGCACAATTCTATAGCCATGGAAATTTCAAAGATGTTGTCATAAACTTTGCCATATTCAATTCTTGGAGGTTAACAACCTCATTGAAGTTGTAGAGATGTTTGTAAAAGAACTTGTAGTGTGCATCTCCCACCACATGATTTCTTAAGAGAGTGACTGTGTTTGTGATGTTGAAATTGTCACCTTAGGGTGTGCATTGTGTTGTATGGATATGGTCTTTCAAGGTTTGTTGCTCATTGTTGTTGAATGAAGGAATACAATTTTGCATCTAAAGATGTTTTTGTAATTGCAATTGGCATATTTGCATTGTGGTGGTGATGTTTGTCTTCTTTTGTCTTTGGATCTAAGATCTTCTTGCATTGCATTAGAAACAATGACATAGAAATTGCAAAAATACTCTTATGATTTCTTAACATGATATAAAACATTTCTTAAGGTTCTTGAATAATATCACTTTTTGATGGTTTTTCATTTGTTATCACGGGTTTCTACGTTCTTTGCTTGTTGTCTTTTGGCTTTTGCAAAGATTTGTTATTCATCTATGAAACTACTAAAGTTAAAGCTTCCCCTCATTTCCTTTTGTATGTCTTCCAAAAAAAAGAAAAAGTTTAATTGCAAGAGCACACACAAGCATGTTGCTTTGTAATCACACACAAAACGGATACAGAAAAAAACATACACATGATGATGTTAGGGCATTTATCGATAATGGTACAATGAGCGTCATTGTTGGAGCATGGGGGGAAAAAAAGATGCAAGCGTTGATGTGGGGTCTACAACGCTACTTATTTTTTGGTAGTTGTCGTTCCAAGGGCAAGTAGGGGCTTTGTGGTGGAGATGTTCTAAGTCAATAAACAAATGACTTGTGGCACAATGGCTCTGCCTTTTAAAAGACATTCGTAAGGATGATAAACATTCAACATACTTAATCAGACATGGTGGTTAGTTGCAGCTAGCACGGTGAAGCTCAAGTGGATCATTTAGTTATTTAGAGTGCGAGGATACCAAACTTTGGCCTGTGTTTATGGGTGTATAAGAATGTCTTTACCATAAAGGGTGCAGAGCCAATAAACAGACAAAAGCTTTCACTAGTACAAAATGTGGGTGTAGTTCACTAGGGCGCAGAGCCAATAAACAGACAAAAGCTTTCACTAGTACAAAATGTGGGTGTAGTTCACTAGTCCTTCTTTAGCGAATAAGTGAATTCACTATATCCCTGCTAGATCTCGTTCAATGCGACAAAAATGAATTCACTCAAAATCCAGTGAAACCATTTGGCATGCAGGGACTCATGTTGTTGCAAGATCTCGTTCAATGAGACAAATGACTTCACTCAAAATCCAGTGAAACCATTTGGCATGCAAGGACCCATGTTGTTACCCATGTTGTTGCAGTGTCTTCTTCGCCTAGTCATAACTGGCTAAGATAGCAAAGGCAGGAGAAAAGCAAAGTGTCATCCCTTAAGGAAGGATGGACCCACAAAACTGGGTTCCAAAGAGAAAAAGTGCAACTAGTAAAAAAAAAAAAGGGTCATGAAAGCTGCTACAGTAGAACTGCACAAAAGAGACAAGCATTGATGACAAAAGAGCACACACTTTTTTTTTTCTTTTTGACTTGGGCCCTTTGTTTTGTTGCTGCTTTCAACCATCATGATCAAAAAGCTTATGGATAGCGTAACTAGAGGTCAAAAGCAAGCTCCCTTATTAGAGCTTTTGTGTGTGTCTCCCTCCTAGTAGTATTTGCACATTTAAAAAAAGTGCCATTTTCCCACCCCCCCAACCTCAATTGGCATTGTTTGACCTATTGTTGGTAGCTATTTGTGGAAAAAAAACACTCTAGTAGTCCAGTATTGTTAGTAGATTGTCCATCCTCCCAACTCCTTCTACTCCTTCATTATTCAAATTCTTTGTTGGCCTTGCCTACCCCAAGGCAAGGATATTGTTGTGTTTAGATTCATTATAGTTTTTATTGTAGCTTAATGGATGTTGGCCCCTAGGTAATAGATCTATTTTTAAATGAAGATTTTTGAAAGATGATGTTTTGGCTTGTGTTGAAACTTGAGATTAGTTTACAGAGTTAGAATATCTTAAAAGGATTTTGGTTTCTTTTAGATGATTTTTTTAAGATTATATTTTGCATGATGAAATATTTGAATTTCCATAATTCTTCTTTTGCATTAAGATACTTTTAAAACCTAAATGGCAAGGTCACACACACCTTTGTTGCCCTTTGGAACAAGTGGCTGATCAAGTAGTGAATTATACAGCTCTGCCCTTATGGCAAGCTGAAAAGCTTGAAATAGTTCAAAATAGGAAATGCTCCATGAAGTTCCCAAGAAATTAAACCCACAGTTTCCACTTGGAGAACATTCCTCAAAGTGTGGGACCAAATTAACTCTATTTTGCATAGTTTTGTGGGTAGTAGTAGTCTCTCATTGTTTCAACTACCCTGAAGTTGGGTAGAGCCAATAAAGTGTGCTTCTTTTATTCTTTAAAGTGGCCCATAATATGTAACAACATAGCACAAATTTTTTTGGGGGAGACATTTGTAATTGGATTTGGGTTGAGGTTTGGTTTCAAAGAGATGCTTGAAGTACGGGCTTCTTAAAGAATTTTCCAAATTCTCTCCCCACTAAAATTTAAGAATTCAGGTTAGGGATTGGCATCCCATGATGGTTATCTCAATGTTTCCTTTGTTTTTTTTTTGACAAATTTTGTGATTTCTTGAACCAAAAAATTTGGGAATTTTTGGAACTTTCTGGAACATGCTACAGTTATCCATAAAGTCATGCCCTCTTGGACCTGAGTTACCCTCATGTGATGCTTCTTCACCCCCTCCTGGCTGTTGTGTGCAAAGTAATGAAATTTTACTAAATTAGGGTATGAAATACCGGGACTCAGGATTAAATGCACTGAGAAGGGATCAGTATTTTCAATGTTCAGCATAATAAGGTTGTGTTTAGACTTGAACATTTTTCTTTTCAGGCCAATGGGATTGTTAAATTTGATGGTTTGAATTTGTTTTTTTTGAAGATATGTTCACACTTTTTGTTAAGGACTCTAGTGTTGAGTCCCTTAACACCATGCTAGTCATTTAGGAATCAAACCTACTTATCATGAAGATTTTATGTTAAGCTAACATTCACTTAACATTAAACTATTGCCCATTTAACATTTGGGTGCCACCTAAGATGCCACCTAGATTTTCATTTAACACTGACTTAACATCAAGTGTGAATGCATTGTTAGTTAACGAACTAGCCAGTTCAATGTGCAAAAACTATTTACAGACAAAGGTTCTGGAACATTGCTTGTGCACTTTGTTCAAATAAAAAATTTACGAGGGAGATGGGTTGGCAATCATCCACAAGAGGACTTAACCCAAATTTGGCTACATGTCAGAGAGGAAAGTAGAAAAGTTTAAGAATCATGTTACATTTTGGCAACAATAATAATGTGGAAAGTGTGGAAAGGACAATAATAATGAGCTTGGTTTGTGCTATAATCAGCTTGCGTACCAATCCACTATAGACCGATCAAGTAAGGCATTCTAAAAAGGCCATGAAAGGAGTGAAGCTTTTGCTTGAGGTTTATAGTAGAATCTTCTCTGTCCCGGGGTCCCAAGACGGGGAATATTGGTTTGGGTCTGGCTGGGGACAAACCCCCTAAGATTGATTCCCTTGGACATGGGCCTGGACATCTTACAAATCTTGTTAATGGTGTTATGTTCCACATCTTGCATGGTTTTGTCCTCGGCCCTTGGTAATCTGGCGTCAATGGGAACAAGAATTAGGAATGAAATGTATAATTTCATTCTGTATTTATACATGTATGAAATAACACATCCACAATGGTCATCCATGAAAACATGATGAAATTTCATTATGGCTTGGGGTATCCAACAAGAAAGTTTTTTGGCCTAGAGTCTTGGTGCACATGTTCCATATCCCCTCTTATCCTATTGGGGGGGGGGGGGGGGGGGGGGGGATTGCCACACCCACCCCCCCAAACACCTTGAGGCCATTTTCTCCCAACCCCATGACACCCATGATTAGGACCCCAAGTCACTATGTCCCAAAGAGGCCATGAAATGAATGAGCTTGGGCTTGGGGTTTAAAATGGAATATTTTTTATCTCATAGTCCCAAGATGGGGAATATTGGCTTGGGCTTGGGGACAAACCCCATAAAATTCCCTTGGAGAGTGGTCTTAGACACAATTTGTTAAATTATTAATTACTTTTGAAGATTTCTAAAGAAAAATGAAATATCCCTGAATATTTCAAAAAGGTTTTTAAATTTTCTTTCAAAAATGTTTTTTCCTAAAAAAAAAGTATTTTTGAAAATTTAAATATTTTTATGATTAATTTAATCGGTGTTAAAGCTGCCCACTTATTATTAATTTGTGCAAAATATATATCATTGTCAATTTCCTCAATTATCATTTTGATAATACCCTCCTATGACCCCTTACATAAGAGTTGATTTACAAAAATACTCAACTTGAGAGTCACCTAGTAAAATGTCATGGTTAGTTTATGTAAAAAATCTTAAGGAGGAAACAAATGTTGTTCTTTTCAATCTATGTGCACATCCCAGAATGGCTGACTCACAATCTTTCAAATTCAAGCTAAAAGTGGAGCTGAAATTGGAGAAGTGAAAAGGAAATTGATAGCTCAATAACATAGGACAGGCGGAGGGCCAGGTTCAGCACATGTCTATTGTTCATAATTCATTATTTTTGAATAATTAATAAAAAAATCCCAGAATATTTCAAAAGATTTTTCATTTTCCTTAAAAAAATTGGTTTTTGTGAAAAGTAAAATTTCAAAAATGTTAGGATTAAAGAATATATAAATTGTGCCAAAGCTGCCAAGGTATTATGGTAGTTTTTGAATTTAAGTTTTCAAGAACATGTTGGGAGGAAAGTTCATGGGAAACCAAAAAAATCAATAAAAATTGCAAGATTTCAAACTGTGGATGAGATAGCTTTTTACAGGAGATAACTTCCTCCCATGAAAGGGACTAGTTTTATTATGTTGCGCACATGCCCTTACTCATATAGGGGAGCATGTTCAAACAATACGCGCACTAGTTTTGAGCACACCCATAGCCCCATTTGATGAGACCATGGGAGTCCTTTGTTTTTTCCACCCACCTATTGAGGTTGATTCCCCCCCTTTTGTTGATGTTTTTCATCATGAGACAAAGGTTATTTTAGATCAAGATACAATTGTCTTTGCTTTGGCTTGTTCATCACATCTTTTTTCTGGTGGCCCTTCGAATATGGTGTATGAACTTCTATGAAACTATTTTATCCTAGATGATTATGTGAGTGTTTTCGACCTCTTCTTCAAGGTATGTGGGCACATTGTTCGAAGTCATGTTCCATCTTCCATATCATGTTTTCTTTCTACATTTCAATTTTTAGCATTGGAAATGTAATATGGAGGCATACATACCATTGTGATTAGTGAGGTGATTTATCGTTTAATTGCATGCACTCTGACTATTCAGTTTAGGGATATTTTCATGGAGCATTTTGGTTATCATTAGTTTGGTGTAACGACTCATGGCGAATGTGAGACAATGGTTCATAATGTTTAAACGATGTTAGATTTGCACTTAGATTGGGTGGTGCTACAAGTGAATGTCTGTAACGCCTTAAATTCAGTGTCATAGTTAGCCATTTTTTAGGACTTATGGTTTTCACTTAGTTTTTTGGATAAGCTTTTCCCATTTGTTTGACGGTCCTACACACACGCCCATCCCACAATATTTTTCCCAGGCTTCCTAACATCTCAACATGGGGATCTCATAATCATTTTGTCGAAACTAAGTAAATGATAGGGGGACCCATTGGGAGGAATGTTGTTTGTTTTAGCTCACCTTCGTGTTCTTCACCTTACAATAATAGCCCACCTTATTTGTGTTTTCTTTCCTTGGCAGATGATACACATATAATAAGTCCCGCATCAAATGTGGTTCTTGCGTTTTTACGATTGTAAGAAAAATTATTAGCATTAAGTCATTTAGTGCAATTGGTGAAGTGTGTAGTTTAGTTTCCTTAGGGGTTGAACCATTCTACATTTTTTCTTGGCTTTCTTATTCCTAACTCAAGTTTTTATATTTTGGGTGCATTGGTGGGATTCACATTATTTGTTGAGTTGTTTATGGCTGAAGCTTTCCATGAAGATTTCAAGACAATATTTAGTCTCCCTATGCTTGCAGATTGTTAGAAGGGTTTTGCGATGTTTTTGCTATGTTATGCCTAATGCCTAGGCTATTTGCTTTATATAGTATTCCCATTTCTAGGTATTTTATAGCATTATGCTAAGTTTGATACTTGTACCATAATTATGTTGGAGAAGTTACTTGGTGCGAGATCTTTTGGTGCTTCTATCGATCACCTTATTCATCATCATGCCACTTTTCCTGCTTTTTCAGGTGAACTTGGCCTCCCTTCTATGGTTCAGACTATTGCTTTTGCATTCTTGGGGTGTTAGGCATTGATTGTTCCTACACTTGTCATTCATTTTTAGGAAGATGATTGCCTTATTCTTTTAAATGCAATAACACATGTTGAAACTAACACTTCCCTATTCCAAATGGCATTATGAGATGTTTGAACCATGTTACCTTAGGGTGTCCGTTCTCATGTCCCACCTTTTGAAAGCTTAGTGGTTTAGTTTTACCCCCAGTTATAAGCTTTTTTGGCAGATTGCTTACATGAGCAAAAATTTGCTTCCCTTCTAGTAGTTGTTCTTCTGAATATTGTGTAAGCACATCTCCGCTCATGTGCAGGTCTAGGGGCAAGTGCTTGGTTATTAACTTGTCTTACCACACCAACATTTTGTTTATGATCGGCCCATTTTCTTACAACATTATGTACCCATCTTATCGCATCCTATAATTGTCCACCTTTCATGGTGTTAATGTGGTCATACCATTGATGATTTAAGTACCCATTTGTTTTACTACCTTGTGGGAGTGACTGTATAACAACCCATGACACATTTCAAGTTATTGTTGTAGTTATTGCTTTGGAGAATGGAGTAGATGTTCAAAGGGAGGTCTCCCACCTTTTCCCTTGTCACACCAAATGATAAATGAATATTCTTATTACCAAATATGGCCTTCTTATTTTGATGGAAATTGTCATTGTTGATCCGATTCACACAAATATGGTGCAATGAGCATCGATGATGACAACATCACATGCAACAATGATGGTTGTTCAAAAAAAGATAATCTTACATTAAACGAACATCAAGTGATGACTTCATTCCCCTTGCTATTGAAATGTATGGGTGTCTTCATTTTTGTTTTGATTCATTTTTTATTGCTTGTGCACATACCATTATCACGAATTTTTAGTGGTCTTCTTTAGTTGCCTTGATGTTCATCTTTCACTATTGATAATGTGTGTCCATAGCCCTAAACTATGCACAAGCCATAACGATTTTTCAACAGGCTATTGCACTTGGTCGAGGTTTTTAATCTCTTCCACACGTCAGAGCTAATGCACCTCTATCACTAGCCGATTTGTGGCATATGATTGCTTTCTTGTCTTAAATATTCTTTGTTATTGTTATTTGTCATTTCGTAGCCTTGGGTCCTATTTGGTTAGGGTTTTTCTTTCCTTATTTTTTTGCTGATTGTTTGTTTTCGTTTTTTCGTTGGGTTGTGTCTGCTCGTGATCTCATTTGCCTTGTACTTTTGATGCATGGCTTCCTGTCCTTGATTTTATATACATGGTTATTCTTCTTTCTTTGGTTCTTGTAGGCTGTGCATCTTTTGGCCTTCCTTTGGCCTACCCTTTTGTCTTCGGGGTGATGGTTCCAGCCATCAATTTTTATTGGATTTGTTGAGTATCCACTTACAAGTTGCTAATTGCTGATTAATTTAAACTTAATGCAGCTTAACTTACATTAACCTTGATTAATTAGCCTGGATCAAGTTCTCTAGTTCTCTCACTAGCTAGTTCTTCTTCATCCCTTCTCCTTCTTCCTGTTCCTGTTGGCCCCAAGGGGTGTCGATTAGTGCAGTATTTTGCTTGATCTCAGTGAAGAAAGACAGGATCTGGCTACTGCAGGATTTTGGTTGATTTCAGAGGACAAAGAAAGAAAGAAAAAATCAACCTTGATTTCAATATCACTATTCCTTTGAGATAGGTGGCGATGTCTAGCTTTAGCTCTAGCCCTTAAAGCAAAGATCTGGAGAGAATTTCTTTGCTGTGTACTTTTACTTGTAATCCACGGATTTTGTGTTGTGTGTGTGTGCGTGCTGCACTAGTGTGCGCTCTACTGCAGTGAAAGAGATATGGGTGGGGTTTCTTTTTGAAGTAGATCTGTCTGTGTACTGCATTCAGACTGTGGGCTTTTCATTGAGCAGCTTCTCTGCGAAGGAAAATCGAGAAATCTTCACTGCTGTTGATGACCGGGCCAACTTGTGTAGCTAGTAGCTACGAGTCCGCTGTGCGAATAAAGTTGTTTTCTTAGTCTGAACGCGGTCTAAGAACTTGATTCCAGTCCTCCATTAATCCACTGCTCGAATGAAATTGTGTACTCATGTGAAGAAGCTGGTAGGCTAAGTATTTGCTGGTGTCTGCGGGTGATTCATTCTCTCCTTCAGAGTGTCCATTCCACTGTGAAGGTGTACCGTGTGCAGGCAAGCATTCCTGCCAAAAGAAAAAGCACAAGGAGTACCTACCTACCTACCTACCTACCTACCCACCCAGAGTTGGTACCTACCAAAAATAGGTACCTACCACACGCAAAACGGAAATAGGTACGTGGGCAAGACGTCAAATCAAGACATGTTTTTATTGCAGTTGGTACAAAAGTATTTCCCTACTTCTTCCTTTTTCCCTGACTGCCCATCTGCCCGAACAACATGTGTTTGGTGCTGCCCAAACACATCTCGTTACTGCCCCCCAACAAACCTTTTAGGGCCAGTGACGGGCACCTAGGAACCAAGCCTAAAGAACCTAGAAAATGTTGTCTAGGTTCCTAGAGGTGTCCGTCCAAGACCCAAAAAACGTGCATAAGAAGAGGGCAGAAAGGTGTGTCTGGGCAACATCTATCTTTTATATAAAAGATAGACAGGCCAAAAGGTCAAGGATGGGAAAAAAAAGAAGCAAGCAATGCTTTTGTACCACTGGCAATAAGAACGTGTCACAGATTTAACATCTTCCGCACTGGCGGGGAGTGAGTTCGATCTTGAGATGTCAAACTCAAAAGCCGAATCTCTTGATACCTGAATAGTAAGTAGTAAGTAACGGAGACCTAGGTTGCAAGATGTAGTAGTACCATAGTACCTACTACCTACTAGGCACCTTGGACACTAATTATACTATTTTCAGAAATGTTGAAATTTTCAAGGAAAAAAAAATATTCCAAAAAATTAAAGTATTTGTGTGGGAATATATTGAATCTTCAAAAATATTCTATTTGTTGAAATGAAAAAATCCAAATAAATACGATAGCCTAGGGGGGTTGGGAGGGGGGGATATATGGGATATACATACATTACATACATACATACATACATGTGTGAAAGTTGCAAAGGGACTTAGTACTTACTAAGCCTAGTGGTAAAGTCAGTAGGGATTTTGGTGGAGTGTGGAAAAGATGATGAATGTAGATTTTACCTGTTGTAAAAGTACAAAGCAGTTTTGGCTTCAAGTCCCAGGACCTGACTTTTTTTTGTGAGATTTGCTTTTTGCGAGAGTTGGCGTTTGTTAAAGGGAATGAGGAATTGGGATGAGGAATCAGGATGTGGCAATGCAAGGGAGGATTAGGATGAGGAATGGGGATGTGCCAATGCAAGGGAGGATGAGGAATTGGGGATGAGGAATCGGGATTTTCCAATGCAAAGGAGGATGATCAAATGCACTGCGCGCGCCCGCGCGCGCTTTCTCTGAGAGAGGGAGAGAGAGAGACGGAGTGCGCACTAGTGAGGGAGGACACGAAGAACGAAGGAAGGAAGCAGCACGAAGGTGCACAGAGAATGAATGTGTGCTTGAAGTTTTGCCATCGAAGCTGAGTTCTTTCAAGATGTGTGCCAGAGACTAGTAGTGAAAACCGTGACGGAATACAAACAAGGAGCTTTGTTGGTAGCGCTTCACTTCTCTGTAGCTCAATTGATCAAGCTTCTTGGAACTGGACTTTGGTTGTTGATCTTTCGGAGGAAAGTGGGAAGTCGGGTTGGGAAGAGGTAGGGGGGAGAAGATCAGGATGTGAAGTGGGTTGGGTTGGGTTGGGTTTTCTTTTGGGGTGAGAAATGGAAGCAGCTTGTGATTACTGTGGGGAGGGTCGAGCGACAGTTTACTGCAGAGCGGACTCGGCGCGTCTGTGTTTGTCTTGTGATCGTCATGTGCATGGTGCCAACGCGCTCTCGCGGCGGCATCTAAGAACGCTTCTCTGTGATGGATGTAACCTCCGACCTGCGGCTGTTCGATGTCCCGTGGAGAAGGATGTGGCGCTGTGCCAGAGCTGTGACTGGGACAGCCATGGAAGCAGCAGCAGCAGCTGCTGCTCTCCGCTTCCTTCGCAGCATAGGCGTCATGCCGTCGAATGCTTCTCCGGATGCCCATCAGCAGCGGAGCTTGGTAGCCTCTGGGAGTGTGACTTGGTCAGTGTCGAGCGGTCTGCCGCTGCTGCAGCAGCAGCAGCTCCTCCAAATCTCGCAGGATTCAACAACGGCAGTGGAAACTGGGGAGGGAAATCCGGAGCCTCGGATTCTCAAATCAGTGCAGGGCCGAGTAGTGCATCAGAGGCATGGGGTTCGAGCTCCGCAGCTCAAAGGTCAGAATCCAGTGTGCCAGATGTAAGAGCTTCACCTGGAAAAGTTGCAGCGTTTGCAGCCATGTCTGGTGCTGGACCTCCGCTCCTTGCCAAGGTACAAACTAGTCTACCAGACTCTCAACTTCATGGTCCTTCCTTTTTCAAACAGGGTTCTGCTCAATGGGAACCTCAATGCATGGCCGCTCCCATTTCTGGCTCTTGGGGTTTCACACATGATCCGAGAGAGACTAAACCCTAGAGCCCTAGTTCTTCTTGTTCTTCAAATTCTTGGCAAATCTGAATCTCCCTTGACTAAGCTTTCTTTCCCCATAAGCTTCAGATAATGGTGCCATCTGATATCTACTGTGAAGAAGGTGCAGAGAGAGAGAGAGAGATTAGGGTTTTTGTTGCCTTTGTAATTTGGTCTGAAGTTTCTTTTCATTTCAGTCTATCAAGAGGCCTCCATTTGATGGGCACATGTTTGGGTTGGTCTCAGAGTCCCTTGCCAGCAGGTCCAGTGATGATGGGGAAGGGAGGACATGAAAGCTGCAAACAACAGTCCAGAGATACGATTGTGCAGCAGCTTCATAAACTGCAAGTTCTAGACCCGCAGGTGCAGCAGATGCAACCACCTGCATTGTTGCACTCGAAGGAACATCCAAGCTCTCTTCAGTCATGTCCATTATTAGAACCTCCTAAAGCATCTATGCATCAGAAACAGTTGCAACAACAACAACAGCCCAAGGTATCTCCAAATCAGCTCCACTCAAATGAACAACAACAGGCAGCAGATTTGCAGAATTCACAGTCTCTAGACTCCCAGATATTAGCCACATCTGAAACATTGCAGCTGAGAACTGAAGCTTGCAATGATGGTCTCATTCAAGGAGGAGATGCTTTCTGGCGTTCCAGCTCTTGTCAGGTGCATTCTTCTTCAAAGGTCTTCAAGATTTGACAGCATTGCATCTCCAATAGAAATGATTGTGTGCTTTCTTTGTACATTTAAGGCCAAATGGCATCAGGCTTGCTTGCTTTAGGCTTTGTTGTTTTCTGGATAGCAACATACAGGCTGAAAAGCTTTGCCTCTCAACACCAGATTCAATTTCTGAGTTTGGACACATTTTAGGGTTGGAGAATCAGGCAATGTAATGTTGGGTGATACCTTGGAAGTGGAGCTTTGAAATGAAGGAAGCTTTATGCAGAGTGTCTGATGAGCCGTTTCATATATCTGATGTTCTTGTGCTTCTGGTGGGCCAGCAGCTATGGGGACAAAACATGCAGGATCTTGGAATTTGTGAAGGAGAAGAGGAGGGGGATCCATGTGAGGGTTTCAGCATGGCAGATGTTGATTTTTCATTTGATAATTATGAAGAAATTTTCTCAAGCACACAAGATCTGTCATCTTCATCCTTTGACAACATAGAGGCTGGTTGCACATCTATGGGCCAGGACTCTGCTGGTGAGCACATGCAAAGCATCCCAGAGTCAGAGCTTTTTGAACTGACCAATGTAAGTTTCCTTACCGAGTGCAACATTTGCAGTTGTGAATGATCATTTCCCTTTCCAAGTGATGAAAGAAACATGCCAGATTTGAGGACACTGTTTTGATAAACTCATTACTGAGCTTGTGGTGTTCTCCTATGTCTGTGATGCAATTTTCTGGCTGGGTTCCTATTTCTGTTTCTTGCTTATCTCTTTCATGAAGAACATGGCAAGGTGATTTTACTGTAAGGAGAGAATTTCCATTTCTATGTCATGTTCCTGTTGACACAAACTGCTGACTAATTTTTGGTTCTTGCAGGGTGCCATGGGTGGTGGCTCCCAACCACAGGTCTACGAAGGGGGGTCAGCTGGACAGGGGCCTGGGCCACCTCCATCCCCAGAGATGAGTGAAGTTGGGATGATTATTGGCACACCGGGACAAAGGGGGGGTCACGACATGGAGATGAAAGTAGTGATGCAGAGAACAGGGTCAAGCTTGTCCCTGTCACTTTCTGCACTGAGTGGTGACAGTAGTGATTATCATGATTGTGCTGCAGCCTCTTCCATGTTTATAAATGCTGATCCACCTTTGGGATCTACAAGCCCTGATAGCATGTCTCTCACCCAGGCAAGAGACTCAGCAATGCGTCGATACAAGGAGAAGAAGAAAACCCGCAAGTAAGCAACAAACTCAAAACCATGACTTTTGCTTCACAAACTGTGATGTTTACTATGACCTTTGTATTGGTGAATTATAATCTGGTCATGTCACTGCTGTTATCAGAACTGGTGGCAACCATGTTGTTTAGTCTTTTCAGGTGTATGCACCTAATTCTATTGTTATTTTTGCTATTTCTTTCAAAGGTTTGACAAGAGGATACGATATGAATCCCGAAAAACAAGAGCAGATGTACGGAAGAGGGTGAAAGGGAGGTTTGTGAAAGCCGGTCAGCCTTATGACTATGACCCCATAGGTACCACAAGGAGTTTTTAAGCGCACTGGGCATGATGTGGACATTGTGGCTCAGAATGTTTTCAGAGGTTTGGAGCCAGTACCCTGGACCTTTGCATTTGACAGGAAGCAGGCTAAGTGAAACCAAGTTGGACACATTACTCACTGTCTTCCTCAACTTGCTGGTGTCTATCATTCTGCTCATCCATTTGCAGGATCCATCTTCGACATCCTTCACTTCTCAAAGGTTTGATTCTGGGGTTTTGAATGTTGAGAAGGGTGGTGGGTTGTAGTAGCTAGTTGGCAGTTGCTTGATTTTGATGAACTGCACATTGGGTGTATCTTATTAAAGCCTTGGTAGAGTCAAGGCTTAGGGTTAGTTGATTAGGTTTAGGGTTGTACAATCCAATGTCTCTTGCAGTTTGTAAGCAAATCAGTGCCTACATTTGGCAGGCCTTTTCTTTATTTGAAGTTCTAGGTGTCATTGGCTTTGAGCAACATCTGTGCTCCAGGCTAGTGCTTGTATTGACTCCTTTTGTGTAATGTGAAACAAAATTATTGCTGCTTCTCTCAAAACTGATTTGACCAGAACTGCAATTGTCAAGTGCTTCCTTGTGGACTGCGTTTGACATTACTAGGGACCCTCCATTCCCAAAATGAACTTTGGAGATAGCAGAGCATCAAAGACTATGGTGAGTGTTCACTATGAGTCTCTTCAGGAGATTGTTCCAGATGATGTTTTGCTCCATCCTTTTGCTTGCTCTACAACTTTCATTTTGTTTTGTACTACAGTGATAACTTGGCAGAAGTTTCTTTGCAAATAGGCATGTAAAACTAGGAGTACAAAATCAGTCATGTAAAATGGCAAGAAAATCCTCAGTGTAAAGCTGGTTGTCTAGTGTGACCATAGGAAAGAGTTATGGGAAGAAAGACTTTTGCACCTGTTTCAGTGCACTGGAACAGGGCAGTGCTATGGTGTTTGCAATTGCAAATTGTGCAGGATTGCAGGATATGCAATGTCAGAGGAATGTTCTTTTTTACCAGCACAAGTGTACCTGTTGAAACAAGCAGTGATATGGGAGGATTTACCACACCCAGTCCAAGCACCCTTTTAGTACTATCAACCTAGTACTGAAACCCTAAAGCACACCACTGAATTGATCAAAGTCCAGACTCCACAGGTACTATTGACCAACCCTTGGGGAATAGATCTGTCCAGTGCTTAGTGATTGACTAACTACATGCACACCAGGTTCAGACTCCATACTTTCTGTTGACCAATGTTCAGGGAATGGATCTGTCCAGTGCTTAGTAAGTAACTATATGTGCATGAGAACCAGTGTTGGAGGCTCTCAAAATTGCAGCCCACCTCTTATCCATTGTTTGGTGGGTACAAACACCAGTTGTCGTTGTGTTTCCTGTTGCTCCATTGTGTGTGTTTCACTAGCATTTTGATAGCATGACTTCGAAAGGATATATCAGCACCATTGCAGAATAGGAAAGATACTGCTATGTCCTGGTATCACCATATGTGGAGTAACAAATTCATTTTGATCACAGTTTGCTTTTGGCAGTGAAGCCATTTGGATTTCTGAGCCACTAGTGCAAATTTGAGTAAGTGACTTGGGAACTTTATGGTTGTTAGGATACCTAATTGGGAAGAACTTTGCACCTGAAACTTGCTTCTGGCAGTTCTGTTTTAGCTGATATTATGTCCACATAGCTGCTGCATATGGTACAGCAGAGGGATTCTTACACATCTGGGCTAACTTGTATTTGTCAATGGGCAAATTATATGGAAGTCATTGGAGGCTTTGGTACATAATTTGAGAAGATTGGAATTCCTTGTTGGAATGTTTTGGGAGATGGATATTGAGAAAAGTAAAGGTTTTTGATAACTACATTGGATAACGTTCTGTAGGAGCTAATTCCCATAAATGATTGTTCAGTTTCTCATGGAGCATATGCACACAATTAGCTCCCATTTTTTTCCATCTTCTGCCATTATATCATGTTTCTATAGTCTGTATGTCCTTATCCATTCACAAAACTCACATGGTAGTACTGAAGTTTGAATTTGAGTAATACAAAATCTCAAATCTATTTTGTCAACACGCACATCTTCTACTTACCTTCCTAGTCATTTTACATGCCTGTTGGTTCAAATGTCATGGAATCATAGCACAGTCCAATCACCAAATGTTAGCTCTAATTTTTGTCCCACTTTCCAAGGTCTTGACAATGTAGCTTTGAGTTGTTGCTTGTGTCCATAAGCAAAGTGCCACACACCCAAACAAAGGGGTCAGGGTTACCCTCTGGGGTCAGTGGTCTTGATGCTGCAAGCCTCAAGCATAGCTAGTTCCAAAATTTATCTTAAGCCAGTTTGAATGTAGACTCTTAATGGGACTGCAAGAAACTCAATGCAACTAAGCAAATTGAAACAATATACCAGAAGCAGAGGATTTGCCTACACAAAGGAAGAAACATGACAGCCCCTTACTACCATTGCACATTTGTTGAAGCCTGGACAGAAATAAACAGCATTCTACAGTTCCCTTTTTGTAAATCTTCTGAGTAGTTCATCATCCCATTTCACTGCAAAGAGGATGATGTTGTGAGTCATTGTTCCCCTAATACGATGAAAACGGTAAGAGCTTGAGTCTTGGAGCCGTCAAATTTGTTGCTGATAGCACAGCTTGGGTCTCTGCAAAGGCAAGGAGAGCTCCTTAACTGCAGCCATCTAGGGAATATAGAGCTTCCACAAGTTCTGATGAAACAACTGCATTTGACATTTTCATGACAGATACTCTAGTGTAACCAGGCACCCACATGAGAACCTTGTCTTAAATATGGCTAAAATCAATTCCATGCATGGTTAGACATCCAAAGAATTATTGGCACCAAGGAATAACAAACAAAATCATGTGAGGCATTCTAGCTATGCTGATTTCAAACACTAATACTCACACGAAACTAAAATAATTCTCTCAAACATCAGACCTTTATTGAGAATTCAGCACACATTCTCAACTAGTTCTAGGCAAGCTTAGAAAGACTTGTCAAGGTGGGTATTTCGTCACCGTGCACAAGGCCCCTGTTTAGGGATTCATCATGGAATGTAACTACACCCCAAATTCTGAATCAACTAGTGAGCCAAAGACACTGGCAACATACAGCAAATCATTCATAGCCAGATACAGTCCAACAGTTCATGAAAACCAGTAGAATTGCTAGACACTGCTTGCACTACACACAATCTTCCAGAGGACAGTAATGAAGTTCATACTGTAGGATAGCATCAAGCTGGAGCGGACTATGTTCACTAGAAACTACTTCAAACCATGACTTGAATCCTGTAATCACAACTGATAGAAGAGATGCAAAATGCTGTTACAAGGTCTTCTTTGAGGATGCCTGAAAGAATGATGACAAATGCAAAGTAGCTGAGGGTAGGAAAGCGATACAATTTTAGCAATATGCGATCTAAATGGCTAGGACCTTGGCCATGGGATCAATGTAATGCTCTCCAGTCTTTTGGCAGTCATATTTTGGCACCAGGATCAGGATTACACACTTCTACTATGAAGCTTGTAGTGGCATGTCCTTGTGCCAGAGCTGGAACGATCAAGTTCACTACTTGAGAAGCTCACAAGTGACCCTGCATACCATCTCAAAGGTTTGGACAAAATTGGAATTCTGAAATGACATCTGTGACAACTGATATGTTTCAGAGACATATTAACTTAAAACTCATGGGCCTTCATTCTTGCTCTAATTGCAGAGGATTTGAATTTGTCATTCAAGGAATAGTGTTTGAGATCCCACTCTCAACCTTGATATGTGTTTGCAAGACATCCAGTACATGTACTTTTCACAAATCAGGATTCTGCCTTGGAAATGGGAGATACTCCCGCCCTGTCGGTGTCCTCACTCTCTGACCTCCTGCATCAACTATCACTGCCACTGCTGCCAGAGCAGCTGCTGCCCCAATCCCCACTGGTAATTTTCCAGCTGCAAAAAAAAAGGATAACACACATGCATCAGCATAATACATAGGAATGCTCTGGGCTCCCTTCACCTTCCCTGCTTCCAGTCTGACTGTGACAACAGAGGGTGAAGAAAACAGAACAGGAATGTATGGTCACAGCAAACAAACCAATACCTGCAACAACTGCAACTATCTGTAGGCTACTAGTCTATTATGGTTCAAGATTTCACAGGGAAGGTTTCATCTAGACCCTTCAACCTGCAACAAATTGGGTCATACTCCCAGATTCAGAACTGAAAAGGGCACCTATGAGATCACTTCACATTATGCAAAACTCTCCTTTCAGATCACTAATTCAATCTTGGCTGAGCACCTGGCATCTATGTCCATTCCCTCTAAGGGTACTTTCTGCAAATAATGGTCCGTCGAATTTCTGACAAAGGAGAAACAGGATTCATACAGGATTGAGCAATTATTTCAGCAACAAGGCTCACCTCTGATCCCCAGCACAGAACCAGCAGCGGCACCTCCAAGAGCGCTGTTCCAAAAGTCCTTCTCCCCTCGGATCGAGCCCGCAACCGACTCCGTGACCGCAAAGATGCCGCCGATAGCCCCGAACGTCAAGCCATAGTTCATCATGATCCTCCCCGTTTTCTTCAACGCCGGCAGCGCCACATTCCGTTCCACAGCAGGCACATCCTGCCATGCCGCCGTAATGGCGCCCAGGATTGTGCCGGCGAGGAAGCTGGAGCCCGCTGCACTGGCGGTCTTGAAGAGGAGAGTGTCATACTCTCCTAGATCTCGAATCTCGTCCGCCTCCCTCACATCATACTTTCCTCCATCCATGCTCTCAAGGATCTCGTGGCTCCTTCTTCGGTACTCCAACCCCTTCGTCACAACAACCGGGGCCCCTTCTGGACCAGGACAAAAAATGGCCCTCTCCTCTCAATACATCCCCACTGGGTCGTCTCATAGGGTTGTTTGTACACAAGAAAGCCATCCCTGTTTTAGGGTTTGGCGCTCAATCTTCATCCAAGCTATAATACATCCTGCGCACAGAGATTACTATAAGACGTTAGATGCATTATAGACGTAAACTGTCCAGAATGACCAACGTAAACCGGATTTTCATCTACTGCAGCAGCTATCCAGAATGACACTACTGTTTTGCACCTACTTTTTTGCGTTGTTTGTTTCTATCTTTCTTTGGAGGAACAAGGACGCTTCAGTTGCAGTGCAGATGATTATTGCTCGGACATTTTGAGGTTGCCAGATGGGTTAATTATTGTTTCTCCTCCAGTTGTTCCTCTCAATAGATCAAGCTCAATGACAATCTCATCGAGCTTCATCAAGCTTGTCCTTCCACCATCTTCATGGCATGTGCACTGCTCCCTGTTCTGAAAGTCAGGAAGAATTGGTAGTTTGTAATTTGGTGAGTCTCAGTGAGTTTCAAGCATTTCTAATGAAGGAGATACATAATTTCTAAGGTGGCAAAGCTGGCATTGAAAGTGAAGATTTATTCCTGTCAAGCTCACCCTGCATCAATATTGCCACTTCCTTTAAGAAAACATTCATGCAACTTCCATTGGTCCTCCCAACACCAAGTGAATCCAATATTACGAAACAAATGGAAAAGAAATTACATTCCAGGAGCTCAGAACATTCATCCCAGACATTGCAAACATTGGACATATGTGTGAGTGGGATGCTGCCCTGGTGAAACAAAACTAATAAATTCCTGACACACTTGCCAAGACCAGAAGGGTGATGGCATAGATCCAGTCCATCTCAAGCAACTGATATTGTGCAAAACCAGTGGCCAATGCACCACAGATTTTACACTTTTCTGACCATCCTGGCAGACACAGTGAGATGAACCTTTAGGATTTCATACATGGAGCCGTATAAGTTTTCACCTATGTCAAAGCAACCTCTATGGTCAGAAGCAAGAGCAGCTGATTTCACATCAAAATGTAGGCACAGAGCTGAGCAATTACAGTGTGGAACAGATCTTAACACCTTGTAAATTAGTGTCCCTGATCCTGTCCAGACGTGCACTTTACACAAGTTCAGGACCACCTCATCACCAAGTCAAATTCATTATGAAAGTTACCAGAACATCAGGAAAACACCAACAATGATGCACAGAATATCTGTGACAGTTTTCAAGCAATGCAGAAAAGCAACCAAAGGCACAAACTACAGGCACCACCCCCAGCAGTTAGCAGAATCCTTCAACTGACATTGATGAGACTGCCATGTTTTTCAGAAATGCAAAATCAGCAGATTGATACAAGTAGGACACTAGGGAACAAAATTCACAGATTGCCACTGTACAACTGAATTTACAGACAGAAATCATTTCAATAATAACCATAGGCACAACAACAACAAATCCAACCAACAGCAATTGGTTTGATTTGTAAATACTCTGGCACACAACTTCCTGCACAGTTCAAAAATGAAGTTCACATTGCAAGTAGCCCAAAACCAGATGCAGAGTATAGACTATCTACATAGAAGCAGCAACTCTTAGGGCAAGCAAGAGTATTAGTACAGAAACTGAAACGACATGGGCAGTCATGTGAATCAACTATTCTGCAGACTGTATTTGCCAGGCATTCAGTGGTTCTCAAGCTCAGAGTGATTTGTCCAACTCTTAGCCAAAAAAAAACTGCACAACAAAAAGCTCAATATGACCAGTAGCATCACCAAAGGAGTATTAAGTTTTGAGCTAAGCCTACAAAAAATTGTCTCTTTGATTGTTGAGATTCAAATACATTTGCACTGGGGACTAGAATGGTTCCCAAGCTGGAGATTGACATGACAAACATTCGGCTTGGGCAACAAGCTAACACCCCTGAAACCAACTTACTGGAACAACTCCCCTGCTGCAGACGGTTCTCACAAGGTCACAGTCAGACTAGGGTTTTCAAAGAAGACCTATATCTTGCCAGCGACACAGTTTCTCTCTATCGCACAGTAGTAGCACAGATTTGATTTAGACCCCACCACAAAACGTTTTTATCTCTTGAAAGAAAGCTCTAGAATCAAGCAGCCACCACAACAAAAAGCCATTGACAGGCTTCTCGACGTGGGGACAGCAAGCCGTCTCTCTTCCAAGAACACTACCACCCGAGCACGTTAGAAAAACGAAATCACAAAGAGGGCTCTAAACCCTAATCCTTACGAAGAAGAGTAACGAAGGACCAGAGTTCTTGCCCTCCCCGACCTAAGAAGAAGAACACCACCCCCTCGGCCGGCCCGAAGGAGCTTGGGTTCCCTTCCGAGACTGAAAAAGCAAATTTCCATCCTCTCTAGGCACTTGCTGCTGCGGCACAATCCCTTGCAAGATGCCCAGACTCGCCACAGTTGTAGCAGTTGCGCGAACCAGCTCCGCCACCACTTTGTCTTGTATTACCTGTGGACTCGTTAGGGCAATCTCTGGCAACATGACCTCCTTCACCACAGTTGTAGCAAGAGCGGTCACCTCCTCCAAAGTTTCCACCCCCTCCTCTAGGACCACGGCCTCTACCTCTACCGCCGTAACCTCCAGAAGCTCCCGCAGCAGCAGCACCTCCTCCTCTTCCTCCACCACCACCATAGCCATCACGGCGGTACGAAGCACCCTGCACGAAAGTGCCGCCGGGTCCAGTAACCTCCAACGCTTTGGTTCGTCCATCGTCACTGGACTCCACACTATACTCCACGGCTTCCCCTTCTCTCAGGGACCGAAAACCCTCAGCATGGATGGAGGTTTGATGGACGAAGATGTCTTCGCTGCCATCGTCAGGAGTGATAAACCCGAACCCTTTACTGCTATTGAACCACTTCACGGTCCCGGCTTTCTTGCCACCACCAGTAGTAGCCGGAGCTGCTGCAACTTCCGCCATCTCTTCTGCTACGCGAAAAATACCTCCACGGAAGCACCTTTCTTGCCTCCGTTCCCGTCAGTTTCTTATTCTCCTCCTGTGCTTCTCCCGTACCAAAAACTCGGCGTAGGAATTCAAGACAAACGCCGTATAAGGAAGGAACCAAGGAGAGACCCCGACCGCGAAGTCGCACAGCGCGCAGAAGAAGAAGAAGAAGAATAGGAGGCAAGTGCAGGTACGACGGTGAAAACGCACTTTCTTCTCGAACGCTGCGCTTCTGGTGCGAACAACACGATAGAGCTGACCATTGGACGGCGTGCGACGACTCTAGCCCTGCCAACGGTCCCGATGCGTGACTCCCGCCGATCAGACGGCTGTGAGAACGTTAGGGTTTTGTGCATCGTGATCGTGTGGCTACGCTTTGCGCAGACGATTTTCTATCGGACGGGTAAGGATATTGTATGGTGGCATCGCCGTCAAGATCGACGGTAGAATGGGTCGGTAGGTCCAAGTACTGTTGCTGTCGGAGACGGTAGGTCTAAAGACTTTGAAAACAGTCCTGGTCCTTCGCAACCCCCCAAACCAAACCAGTTGAGTTCTAAACCAGTCTTGGCCGTGTGGGAACCGGAGGTTCTGTCCTTGGGTGCCCCCCCCATCCGGGCCCAACTAACTTTTGGAACCGGGTGAAACAAAACCGGGGGTGGAGGTTGGGTTGTGGAACTGGGGAGTGGGAACTGACCCTCGGTTCTAGATGGTCTTTTACCCTACTAGTAGCCTAGGGTCATTTTTCACATTGACAAAACGAATAATTAATTTTTTTTTTCAAAAAATGAATTCATTTTTTAAAATTTGAAATATTATATATATATATATATATATATATATCATCACCTACTATAATATTGTGATATGAGTAGTGAATTTATTTAAAGTGTAGCCTATGATAATTATGATAATTTTCAACATGTCATTTTTCACAAAAATTTCATTTCACTATTTTGAGGATTATTTAATGACGAAACTAACATTAGGGTAAGGTAATCGAAATTGAACCCAAGGTCCAATTACAAATTGTGAACCTAATTAAAACCAGATCAAAAAAAATTTAATAAAAAAGGCTTGTTCCAATTCCAAATTAGGGTTTCGATGGTTGTGATGATTCCTAGGTCTTGTTTTGTGGTCATGAAGGATGGTGGCCATTGTAAAAGACGATGACAAAGGTGATGACCATTGTAAAAGGAGTAAGAACAAGAACACCATGAAGAAAAGGTGGAGAACAATTTATCCATGTAAAAGAAAATTTATTCTTGGTTGAGTTTTTCATAAGATAAAAGTTTAGACATGATATTTTGCTTAGGATTAATAAAAGGATTAACTAAAGGTTTGTATTTTAAATTTTTAAATCATGTAATATTTGCATTTTATTTTTTGACTTTTGAATGTCAAGGGGAGGTGTTGATATGTATTTATTATCATGTATTTCTTAAATGACAAGTGAGAATCTTATCATATAGTTATTAAAGTTTGAAACTTCAAACACATTTAGATGTGTCATGGCTTTAAAAATGAACAATGTGCTTAGAAAATATGAACTTAATGTTTGTGTTTTTGCATATGTCAAAGATGAAAGGAATAATCTTTCCACCATGAATTATGCATTAATTTATGTTATGTTTTGTGAAGTTTTGGGATTGTTACCCCATTATCAACAATTTTTGTACATGTTTATTTGAGCCATGCAATGTTCAAGTGTTGTCAATATGCCACAAATGATTTCAAAGCATCTATTACCTTAACCTAAATCTCAATCAAGGAAGCATAATCAATTTAGGAGATAATCTTTAGCTAAACCAAAAAAAGTGGCAAAGGATGACAAAAATGGCACAAAATATTTAAATTGTGAGAGTGTTATAACGTTTTTGTATATGTTTTTGTTTTGACATTCTAAAATTATGTTAATCATTTCAAGTTGTGCTAAATGATTAATATGAGTGTTGAGGAATTCAAATTAAAAATTGATTAGATTTAACTTTGAATTTTGTTTTTAGTAAAGGATTTTTGAACTTGAACAATAGTTGTGTCATAAATAGTTAATATTACAAAAGGTTTAAGGTAAAAGATATTTTTTAAAAGGAAATTTGATGATTAAAAAAAAGAGATGATAGTAACTTATTACCCACATTTAATAAATATTCATAATTAAAATTTTATGAAATTTGAATTTTTAAAATTTAAAATATTTTTTCAAAGTCTCAGAATTTTAAAAGTCCTTTATCACATGTAAATGGGGTATAGTGTACATCACATATAAAACAAAGCTGTAGCTTATGATAAAAGAAATTAAAACTTAAAATAATTAACATATTTTGGTATGATTTAGAATTATGATAAATTTTCAAGATGAACTCCATAATTTGACAAAATTTTCACTCTTTGAAAATTTCCTATTTATTTAATAATGACTAACACAAAACATGTGATATAAAGTTGCAAAACATTTCATTCAAAAAAAAATTCATGTGAAAAAATGAAAAAGACTAATAAAAGACTCACAATCTTTTTATAAAGTAATTAATCTTGTTGGCTCCTTCAAATCTATTTGCACCCAAATAAAACTTGATATCACTTTGATTCTAAGTGTTTTCACATGTTGTCTTTTTCACAACCTAATACTTGGTAGGAAAGAAGTTGGCATTCAAAGGGTCTTGCATTACCTTGATTTGGAGGCAACACTAAATATTCAAGGCTTCATTGTGCATCCATTGTATTTTAAAGGTACATGTGGGGATAGAGGGACGTACATGTGAAAACATCAAAGAAACTTGAAAATATATCTTACAACACAATGTAATGTATTTTGACATGCACATCAATAGATTTTTAGGTGTGATGAATTTCCAATGTCCAATGTTTGTCATTTTGTCTTTATTATTGATACAATTAATCAATTTTCTTTCAAAGTAGTGAATGCAAGGTTGAACACAATTTGGTTTGGCATGTGCATGAACAAGTTTTGAAGTACGAGGGGTGAATGCAAGGTTTAATATAATTTTATTTGACATGTGCATCAACATGTTTTCAAGTATTTATTATTAACTATTGATTTGATTTCATATTATTTGTTAAAGATATTTTTAAAACGTCGTGAATTTGAGTTCAATTTCCAAGGGTCAAAGTTGAGTAGATCATCATCATCAAAACTTTATGCATGAGACAAACCATGGGTTGATGAAACTACCATTGGATGATTGTTCCATGTAGATGTTTGATCCATAACTTGCATTAGACTTGCAATAGTCTTCACCATGCTTTGTTGGGTTTGATTTATGTATGCAAGTTGTTTCTCAAATATTTCGTTATGAAATTTTTGAACTTTCTTTTCAATATGTAAGTTCATAAAGTGAATGTGATCAATGGATTCCACCTAAGCTTTCGATCCTCTTTTTGTTGCAACCACCAAACTTTGAAAGTAGAATCCTTTCTTCAAACACATGTGTTGCCAATATGCCATCCATGTGTAGTAAGAAGTCCTTGTGGTGCTGGGGATTTGGGTTCCAAAAAAACCTCCATTGTTGTTGGAACTTGGTGGATGAGATGCTTTTAAATTTCATTCCAAGGATTTCTTGAGCTTTTTGAACATGTCGCACTTGTATAGTTGTTCCTTTCATTGTTGTTGCATCATTTTGGTGTAATAGGGATTGGAAGTGCAAAGATTTCATTGAGGATATTAGATGATGAATTGGATACTTTGGTGTTGTAGGACTATTTTCTTCACGAATAGTGCATTTGCTCCCAATGTTGTCAATTGTATAATTATCTTTGGACAATGTATAAGAACAAGAGCACGTCGCGTTCATCATGCATGGGGGATCCTTTTGAGGGCATTCTTTAGTGTTGTTGGGGAAAGCCAGCCCTTGACGAGTCCAATTTAATAGAGTTTAAGTCACAATTTTCAGAGCTAAGGTGTGGAAGGGATTGATTTTTGAGTGGATTTTGTTGCTGGAAATTCAAACAAATTGGCCAAAAAAATTGGGTTTACAAGGAAAAATCACTAATGTGTTCACACTTGGGCCATTGGCAAAAAATTGGGTTTACAAGGAAAAATCACTAATGTGTTCACACTTGGGCCAATGACAAAATGCTACACTAGTAACTTATTATAAGGCATGAAAGAGCACTTGGGTTGGCAGATGCAAAATATTAAATATAAAAATAAATTTTATTTTCTCTTCTTTAGAGGGAATTAAAGTTTTTGACATTTTATTCTCATGGACCAATCAAATTCTCTCCATTAGCCATAAAAGACCCCCCCCACCCCCTCCTTTGCGGGTGGATAAAAAGGCCAATTCTTTTTCCAAGGCAGAACACGGAGGGGCGTGAAAGGAGGAGGAGGAGGGGGAGAACAACAACAAGGCAGAGCTGCAGTGAGTGAGCGCAGCACTTCAACGCGACGGCGGTGGCTATGGCGGGATTGGCAGTGCAAATCTACAATGCCGGAGGCTTCTCCCGTGTCGTCAGCACGAAGCCCATGCCTGGTACGCAATGGATTCGCGCGCTCACCGACGTCGGATGTCGCGTCGAGGCAAGTGGCGTGCAGAATATTATCATCATCATCGTTGTTGTTGTTGTGTTTTTTCTGGTGTGTGTGTTTTTTCTACTCTGTTCATATGTCAGCTGCTTGTTTGCTTGCTTGCTGTTGCAATTGATGTTTTACTACAGGAAACATAGGTTGAAATTTGTGTAAGACTCCACAGAATCTGCAATCGTTTGTCAACTAGGGGGAAGCCCATGTAGAGGAGAACTTCCGATAGAGATGACTCAATTTCTTCATGCCATGCCATTGAAAAAGGCAACTCCCTCATAGATCGGTGCCCCCTTTTTTTTCGTTCACAGTGAAGAATGTAGTGAACAAAGTTGCATGCCTAAATTTCCTGCATGCACTTGGAAACGGAATTCGAATGAGGAGGAGGAGGAGGAGGAGGAGGAGGAGATCTCCATGTCGTTCTCAATTTTGTGATTCAAATAGTAATATGTGACCGATGCTAATTCCCTGAGAATGTCTAACGGAGTAATGACCATCTTTGCACATGGCGCAGCTAGTGTAACCAAGTGAGAGCTATGCTGTATTGGAGTGTAGAATTGCAGATGACGCTTCCGAAGTCTGGCGGCAGAAATAATACATGATCAATGTTTTCTAGATCAAATAGGAACTTTGTCGGAGCCCAGAAAAGTATGGAAAGCATTGTCGTTCTTCTCATGTATTGTAAAACAGGTTCAGCAGTTGTGTTCAGACAAGTTTAACATTAAACAGTGTGTTATGCAATCTCCATGTCCACAGTAGACACTACCTGCAGTTATGCATTTTCTTTTCAAACCCGACAATTTGGGAAGAACTAGCCTACAGGTATCTAGGAGATGGTTGTAAGTGAATCAATCATTTTTTTAATAAATTCTATAATTGTGCAAGCCCTCAAAAGAAATTCCCAGGTGGACCAGGATCTGGTCAGAAATCAGTCATGTGTGATAAACTTCTACAATTGTGCAAGTTGTTGAAAGAAGCTAATCATCATAAGTATGTGAATGCAGGTTTGCACTGAAAACAAGACAATTCTCAGTGTGGAAGACATTATCTCTCTTATTGGGTCACGGTGTGATGGTGTTATTGGGCAGGTTTGAATCTGTTTCTCTAACCCACTTGACATGTTCTTTTCTTCCCCCCTAATCAGAATTTCGTCTGTGCCTCCACTCTGGCTTTCAGTAAGATGCATTTTCAAAGCCATAACAGTGATTCGATCCTGGATTGAACTTGTCTGTGTAGTTGACAGAGGACTGGGGTGAAACCCTCTTTGCCACTTTGAAGAAGGCTGGGGGCCATGCTTACAGCAACATGGCTGTTGGTTACAACAATGTTGATGTTGAAGCTGCCACTCGACATGGCATAGCAGTTGGCAACACCCCTGTATGTTGTCTCATTTCCTTTTTAGGATAGTGAAGAGTTCTGTTGTTATATCTTCATTGATCCACTATTTCAATTCCTTCAACAGTTTGAATTTGGTTGTTTACGATATGGCACAGGGGCTCTGTAGGGTGTGCTGACAGAAACAACAGCAGAGCTGGCAGCAGCCCTGACCTTGTCAGCTGCAAGGAGGGTTGTGGAAGCAGATGACTTTATGCGTGCTGGGAAATATGAAGGCTGGCTACCATCTCTGTATGTTCCTTTTCTCTGCTCAAATCCATTTGTGCTCTTTAATCTCTGCCGGATCTCCATTTGACCACTCAACTACATGTCTTCACTCTTTGACTGCACTCTGAGAGTTTTGCATGTTCCACATGAGCACTTATGCAACATAGATGTGGTGTGTAGGTTTGTGGGTAATTTGTTGAAAGGGCAGACATTGGGTATTATTGGAGCTGGACGAATTGGAACTGCATATGCACGCATGATGGTGCCCTTCTCTCCTGAACTATCCACATTGATGCCCTCTTTGTATGTTCTGGACTGGTTGAATGTTCATGTACTTGGCATGCCAAGTATGTTTTGGGTCAAAACTGTGGGGTAGTATTTGTTTGTTGCATATGAGCATCGGCTTGTTGAATTTGCATGTAGTTCAGGCTGCTGATGTGACAATATAAGCCCTTCCCTCTGAGTAAACAACCCTGAAGAGCACAAGTAATTAGTAGTGCACAGGGAAATCTCTGTCATATGGGTGGAGGAAAACTCAGTTGACGAGGAAGCTATATCACACTGCACATGTAGTACAACTTATGAATGTCCCGAGTGGGACAACACTTCAAGTCTTGTCTGCTACTTTCTGACAATCAACTTATTTAATATTCTGGATCTCACAGATTGAAGGTTTCAAGATGAATGTCATATATTACGACTTGTTCCAATCAACAAGGCTTGAGAACTTTGTGACAGGTTGGTGTCCAGGAGTTTCTTATTGATCAGAGAACCCTATGTAGTAGCCTAAGTGAAACAAACCATGATAACTGCTCACTGGGAATCTCCAACAAGATTGAATTTCAAATTGGTCATAGATCTGCTAAGCAGTGTGCTAGTTTAGCAGACTGCAGTCTGGGTAGTAATGTGACAAGACACAAATGCATCCGACAACAGTAAGTTTCCTATGTGTCAAGAGTGATTCAGTAAGGGAGACTCTTATCAGATGACATTTTGTAAATGTACTTGTTTGAGATGGTTCCTGTAAGGACATAAATCCCTTGAGATCTAACTCCTGGTGGCCAGCCTCTTTGCACAGTCCATGACAGTTCTTTTGATAAAGGGCCACACACATCTGACAACAGTTGGGAGCCCAGACTTAAGCTGTTCCCAAATGTTTTCATGAAGCTGATACTTGAATTCTTTGTCAAGCAGCTTATGGAGAATTTTTGAAGACACAAGGTGAGACTCCAGTATACTGGCAAAGAGCTACGAGTCCAGAGGAGGTTCTGAAAGAAGCTGATGTGGTATGGGTTCTATCATTCCTTTTTCAGTACTTTTGTTTGAATTAAGTGCCACTTGGGATGATCAAAGGTTGATGGTTGCCCAAATTGTGCACATCAGGAGTAGAAGGCCCAAATTGAACTGATTGGGTTTACTGGAATTCCAAATTCTAAGATATCCTCAAAGTAAGGCATGTTAAGATTTCTTCCTATGTGACACTCCTATGGTGAGTGGGAAAACTCATTTTGCAGATAAGCTTGCATCCTATTCTGGACAAGACAACTTATCATCTCATCAACAAGGAGAGGCTCTCTTTGATGAAGAAAGTGAGTCCTGAACTGAGATCCTTTTGGGGTTACAGTAGTATTCTACATATGCAGACACCCGGCCTTCTGGCATTGTGCCAATATTATTAAAACCCATTCAAAGCAAGCATAACAAGCTCTGATCCAACATTGAAGAAAATTTAGGTCTGAGGGATTGCATATTAAACTGCTAGATTGACCAAAGCATCACCATAATGCTAAATCATATCACAGCTAATGCACACATAGTTGGATCTGCAATCAAGGTTTAAGAAAATGTGTCCAAAAGTGGCTGTTGGCAAGTTTGATGAGACTCAGGCTCTGTCATACATACTAGATACATGTGCACTGCATGAAATGAGAAATTTCTCATGAAGAGAGGATGTAACAGGATGCAGTATTGGTGAATGCAAGCAGAGGGCCAGTCATTGATGAAACAGCTTTGGTGGAGCATCTTAAAGCCAATCCAATGTTCCGTGCAGGACTTGATGTGTTTGAAGTGAGTGCAATGATGTACTCATTCCATAGCTTATGAGCTGGATGTGATGAATATGAGATTGTTTGACATATATGTCTGCTGGGTGCAAAGAGCAGAAATGAAGGTTGATACAAGATGAGATGCTTTTGCAGGATGAGCCATTCATGAAGCCAGGCCTTGCAGAGCTTCCAAATGTTGTTGTGGTTCCTCACATTGCATCAGCTTCTAAGGTCACTGATCTCCTGCCTGTCTCCTGGGGGCTCACCTCAAAGAATTTTGGCATGTACTCTGTAGGATTAAGCACATATGCATATTGAATATGTCATGTGTATGTCATGTGTCTGCCCTTTGATGTTCTTTCGACACCTGATTTGAATCCAATCTATTGAGGAGTGGAGAGCTCTTACAAGGATTGTCCATTGTTGGAGATTATGGAAATGTCTGTCCTACACCATTACTTGTTTGCATTAATCTATAGACCCCCACTGACATACGATTTCTGTAATTTCCCAGTGGACAAGAGAGGGCATGGCAACTCTTGCTGCATTGAATGTTGCTGTAAGTCCTCCTTGGAGTCTATGTGGTATGTTTTGATCTTGCAGGTTCTTACTTGCAGAAAACATTTTCTAGAAGCTTTGATGAATCTCTTCTTCAATAGCAGTCACAAATGGTTAAGATTGAATTTTGTGAGCACAATTAATCAAATCCAGTGTACTTTTGTCATTGACCTTTTGAATGCATGATTGCTGGCTATTTCCAGGGCAAGCTCAAAGGATATCCAGTATGGTCAAGCCCAAACAATATTGCACCATTCCTTGATGAGCACTCCCAACCACCAGCTGCCTGTCCAAGTATTGTCAATGCAAAAGCGCTTGGTATGAACACCTTTTTACCTTGGCACTGTTCTCTGCCTTCCTTCACTGATACTGTCACTGCAGGTGTTGGACCTATGAAGTCATGCTATCAATTTTCTATCACTGGGGGGTGCTGGCTAATTTGTGCAGAAACCTGGTCCACCTGAAAATTATGGTATCTACAGAAGATCTGAATTTGTCTGATGCGACTAACTTGCGTGAGGACAGATAAGGATTTGAATCACTTTTCTTTTGCAAGTGAATGCCAAAACAAATCTCATTTTGATTGTGTTGTGGTGTTTCCTGTGTCAAATGCATAAGCAGGTTTAACAGTTTCTGATGGAAGTGCTCAGCAAAAGCTTTAAGGTGAGCACTGACATGTTCAAAATCTTCTCCAATACAGATTGAGTCCCATCAAGTAATTAGTATGTGCTCCAATCCTACAGGTGAGAGTGTGCATAACTTCATCAGCCAACCCTTCAGTAATTTAGCAGTGTGTGGGACTTCAACACATCTTGGTCACCAAGACAAAGGCACTTATGTTAGCCTGCACATGCAAACTATCTGTATATTTTACAGATTTGGTTTGTTGTATTGGCAAGCTGGGAAATGGTTCTATTTTACAAACTTTAATGGCTCTATTGACTGATATTGTGTGAACCCTTATTACCCCCAATTTGAATGTAATGAATCCAGTGGAACTATCGCTCAGACTATGTTTTGTCTTGTAGTAGTATCTAGGAGAGGAGACTCCACATGCAAGAAAAGCCAAAACATGAACCGCAAATCTGGTTTGCAAGAGCCTGTCCAGAAAAGATGATACTCATAGAATCAGATGAAATGTAATCATGTCAGTCCCATGTTGATGCCCAACTTTTGGGATTAGGTGAAGTCAGGTTGTCTTTCAGCAGTTTTGGACTGTGCTTGGAGACACATTTATCTCAAGATGTCAGGGTGGAGAAAAGTAGAAGTAATTGTGACAGAATGCATGAGAGAGAGAGATGACAAATGCCTGGTACAGTATTTGTAGTAAGAGACTCCTCACCTGAAGGCTATACTTGTCTGTCCCATTTTTTTTATGTGGATGCAGCAATTGGAACGCTTTTCTTGGAAAGTCTGGCCATCCCAGTACTCCTTCCCTGCCCAAAGGCGCTGAACTTGAGAGTTGTAACTAGATTTGACGTAGTTTTTGCCCAAGTAACAAACTTTCTGGAGGGTTAGCCCAAGTTGAAAGAGATCCAATTAAATTGGAACAATGGGATAAATGTGCAACAATGAATCTCAGCAACCAAAAATGTGGTCAAACAAACTCTCATACCGCATCTAGCTAACAGCCTAACAGTTAGGAGTTGATGGTCATCTTGCTTGCAAGTGCAAATCAACCATTATGCCATGCTATTGTACCCAATATAGCAAATCTACGGGAGTTAGTACCTTGGCAACTTCCACAGATGTTTATTGAATAATTGATGAATTAAAAAACTAAATCATTTTGATGAATTGAATATCCCTGAAGATCCAATATTTTCCTTCAAAAAGTTTTGTCCTTTGAAGAAAAGGAAAAAAAAATTCAACATTTCTGAACATAGTATAGTTAGTATCCAAGCTGCCAAGCTACTATGGTATTTAGAGGCTACTTCAATCAAATAATTCAAAGAGAGCAACTCCGGTTAAATTGTCTCATCATAACTAATGTAATCCCTTATTATGATGTTATGTAAGCTTAGGGTTTTAACCATCTTCTCAAAACTAAGTGTTTCTCATTTGGATGTTATTCTTTGTTACACTTGGGAATTGTGCAATATCTAAATCTAGAGTGCGCAATGTGCCTTCAAATTTAGATGGGAATACAATAGGATTCAATGTCTTTTCAATTTTTTGGTTAGTGTGAATGGGAGAAGACATTCACTACATTTTTGGTGGAAAGAACCTAAACAATACACACATTGGGACCTTGTGGAAACTAATGTGTGGTATACCACACTTGAAATAAGAGATGGAAATTTTTGTTGCATTATAGAACGAGTTTTTAAGTTTTCAATAACCTAATTTTGGAGTTGACACATTTTTTGCAATCAAGTTGTCTAAACCCCATCAGGCCACAATTAAAGATTAGAAAAATTATGGCTATTGTGATTTATTGATTTGCTCATGGATTTAATGTTACACATATGGTTGATCGATTCGATGTGGGTGCATCAACGATTAAAAAATATGTTGACATTGTTTGTGATGTGCTAATTGACAAAGACAAATTGTTTAGTAAATACATCAATATTCTTTCAAGTTAATGCTTAAAGGACATCATTGCTTGTTTTCAAAATCTTACATGTACACCTAACATTTGTGAAGCTATAAATGGAATTCACATTCTTTTGGTGGACCTTCCAAGCAAAAGAGTTACATTTGCTAGTGCTTATTTTTTCAATAGGAAAAAAGTTCCATACTATTGTGTTGCAAGCTGTGTGATGCAAACAAAATCTTTTCGAATGTTTATGTTGGCCAACTGGAAGGGGTATATGATGGTGGGCAATTCAAGAGGTGTAACCTATATTTACCATTAAGGTCTCAAGAAATTCTCCAAGAACTAGTTATTATCATTCAATGTACAAAATGCATTCCATTTTTAATTGGTGATGCAACTTATCCAATTCGTAATTACTTGCAAAAGAATTAAAAAACTTGTAATCCTATAGATGTTTTCAATTTGTAATCCTATAGATGTGGACAAGAAAAGATATGATTTTAACATGAATTTAAGGAGGGTGGTCATAGAAAATACATTTGTTCCTTTGAAAAATAGATGGAGAAGTTTGAAACATTTTACTTCTAGAATTGATAGAACATCACCAATTATAGTTGCTTGTTGTGTATTTCACAACTATTGTGAAATGTGAGGTGCACCGGAGCTTGGATTGGTGAATGCAAGAATAAAAGATCACAACCTAATGGGGTTTGGTGTTGATAGATTGCCTATTGTTATAAAAAGAAAGCATGCAAAAGTAGAAGGTGAGAGATTAAGGAGAGTTTTTTTTATACAATGGGTGATTGATCATCCAATTGTACCATGACAAAGTAATACAAGTTGAGTTTTGAAATGCAATCCAAGTTTTTATTCTTGCAAATGGAAATATAAATCAAAGTCAATTGTCATTACTAGTTCCTTTTAATCAATTTCCACTATTACCACTACCGTTTGTGGTTTTTGGTTTGAACATATCTACAAACAAAGTAGCCAATTGCAATTGACCTTGTATCATCATTTGTTTTCAATTATATTCATTTTGTAACATTTGAGGTGTGATGAATTTTGTCATTTCCATTTTTAAAAATTCAATCTCTTTCACCATGTGTGAAATATTAATCGCATATGTAATTACAGATGAGCTTGTAAATAATCATTTTTTCTTCCTTTTTAACTTCTTATTAGGTTTCCTTTGCACACTAGGTAACTTGCATGCCCTAGTTCTAAGGCTATTAGAATTAGTAGATGGGGTAGGTCCAACATTTGCATTGTCATCCCCAAACATAAGAATTTGTCACTCAAGGCTATTGGGCACACAAGATGTTTGGATATTTTTTTCATCATTAACATTCACAACTTTAGTTTCAAAATTCATAACATGTACACCTTGATCTATGACATTAGGTATGCCATTTATTTTGGTAGTACCAAAAAAGATGTTGTTAAAACGTTCAAACCATGGCCAGTCAAATGGAGGTACCAATTACTTTAGTCTTTTTCTTCTTTGTTTCATAGATATTTTTCATTTTGTTCCACTTCTTTCAAACTTGCTTCTAATTCCATCACACATCATTTGGAAAACTTGCATTCACAACATCTATGAATGTTTTTAAATTATTCTTTAAATGGCTCGAGATTGTATTCCTAATATTTTTTCTTCACAACATCTAACAAACATAAAAAATTAGCATTTGTCCATGATATCCCAACATGTTATTCTTTGCCTACCACATTTTCTTTGCAAAACCCTAATTTCAAAACCCTAGTCTCCTCCACATGTGATGTAAGATTATTTTTTTCCCCATTAAGTAAATAATCTGAAAAACTATTAAGTATTAAGTAAATGATCCCCCACACCCATAAATGTGGAATTGTAAAAAGTCCAACCACACTATTAGGAACCACACACACCTCTTTAGACCATTTTTTTTTTTTATGAATATTTTTAGAATTTTTTTATATGTCTTTAAATTTTTTTGAATTTCTTAAAAAAATTCTTAATATTATTATGTTAAGGTGTATATTAAAAAACATCTCAAAATATGTCATAATTTTTTTTTCAAATTGTGCTTTTAGTGTCAAATTTTTTAAAAATTGCTTTTAGGCAACTTTTAAATAGTGGTTACAAAGTTTTAAAAGTCTTTATACATACTTTTCACTCATGAGATTGATTCCAAAATTTTATGACATGTACATAATGTAATCACAATAAAATTTTATAAAAAATAATGTTATTTATTATTACCATTATTGTTTGCAATCCAACATTTGAAAATTTAAGCAATGGTTACGATTGTTAAAAATACATGTTAATATGACTACACCCTAGAAGATGGGCAAACTATTATAGGAGCTGTTATAGGTGGATGAGCTCCTACAAATGCATTGCAAAGAGAATTCATGATGTGAAATGTGCTAAGCGTTGAATTTTGTGCTTTTTGAACTTTTTTAATAATCTTTGGTTTTTGGAATGTATTACGTTTTTTAGATTTTATGGGTTTTTTGTGGGCACTAATCTTATGCCAATTTTCAAAGCCATAATAAGTTTCATGTTTTTTTAAAGTCATAAAGTAAGAAAACTTTTTTTTTTGTTTGTGTTATTCACCACATTCATAGTTAGGCTGACACAAAGCTATTGTGAAGCTATTGGGAGGTTCATTTCCTTGTGATTGTCATGCTGACAAGTTAACAATAGGTGTATTAGCCTGTGTTGGCCCTTTTTTTGTGTCATGTGTGTGGGTTAATTGTTGCTTGCTTTGTGCATTAGACAAAGTGCAATTTGAGGGAATGTATTTAGTGTCTTGCAAATTTTAGTGAAAAGCCAATCTTTGCATTAATTTGCAACCCTTTTTAGGATAGTGTTGAGAAAGGCAACAACAAAAACCATTTGTTGAGTGAACTAACAATTAAATGTGAAAATATCTAGTTGCTTTTTATGAAAGTGTTTGGTTACTTGCATTAACAATTGAACAACAAGACAAATTTTAGTGAAAAGCCAATCTCTACACTAATTTGCAACCTTTTTTAGGATAATGTTAAGCAAGGCAACAACAAAAACCATTCGTTGAGTGAACTAACAATTAAATGTGAAAATATTTAATTGTTTTTTATGAAAATGTTTGGTTACTTGCATTAGCAATTGAATAATTTTTTTTACATTTATGTGTTAATATGGTGTGATTAGTTAAAGGTATTAAAGGTATTTTTTATGTTGATGTTATGAACATTTTATAAGCAAATGGTGCTAGTTGTTTTGTAAAGATTTTAAGCATCATCCATCTTGAGGCATGTTGTTGTTGATGAGAGTTCGTCTAAGCTTGGTGCTCTTTGAGAAATCATTTTCTTCTCTTTGTTTGATTTGCTTCCAAGCCTCATCCATTTTGAGGTGAGTTGTTGTTAATGAGACCTCTTCTAAGCTTAGTGCTCTTTGAAGATTCCCTCCCATCTCTTTGTATGATTTGTTTCACTTGATAGGAGAAAAGTTTAGGACTTAAAGCAAAGGTTTCAAATTTGGGCAAGTGCACTTTTCTCCTTTTTGCTTCTAAGTATTATTGTCTCGACTTTGGATGGAGTTCTTCCCTTCATGTTCCTCCATTTCTTTTTGGATTGGTGTTTTTTCTTAATTAAAGTGCATGTTTCTTCGTTAAATGTATAATAAGGCTTTGTAGGTTTGTGAAGATTTTAGAGGGCCACTTGAAATGGTAGAAATGGACCATTATTTTTCATGTTTAACAAAATACGATTGTGTATAGGTAGGTCTAATTTTTTTTTTTTTTCCAAGCCAATGGGAATGTTGGATTTGATAGTTTGAATTTGTTCTCTTAATTATTTTGGAGTGAAATAATAGCCTTATACTTCAAGGTGTACTTAATAGAAACCCATTTACACACTAGGTTCTAGCACATTTATCGTAGTACCTTTACCATTTCGACAACAAATTAACAAATATTTAATTGAATTTGAAATCTTAACTTTGACATTTGATTTTTTTTAATTTTGAAAATTTTGGCAAATAATGGTTATATCAAATAATAAACAAGGTTTTGTCAGTGTTATGGAATAATCTAGTGTGTCTAGATTAATTAAGTTTTAAGTTATTATCGTGGGAAATTTGCAAAGGTATTCGGTTCAAAACTTTTGATAGTTGAGGTTTTATATTTAATTAAAATTTTAGCACAAATAATAATTAAAAAATTGGCACAAATAATAATAAAATTTTGGCACAAATAATAAATAAAATTTCAAAAGTTCGACAAAATGAAAAATAATTTAATTTATGCGGAAATGGTAAAGGTGCTATGGTACTTGTGCATTTTTTTTCAATTTTTTTTTCCATAGGGATCCCACCTAAGACCTAACATCAATGCTGTGTTGTGGATAAGTTTAGGATGTAGCTCTGCAATACCTGGATGAACTTTCTTATCGATTGGATGAGAATGAGGATTTCTGTCTGGGCGCCCATAATGCACGACGACGCCATAGCCTCGGAAGCTTGAGAGCGGTGGACACGCAAGGACGCGATGGCGATGGCGTTGCTCACTCGTCTTTGCCCCAATCCCTGCTCCTCCTCCTCCTCCTCCTCCTCTTCCTCCTCCAGGTCTGTATCTCGTTTTCTCCTTTCCCAAAACAAAATGAAATTTAGTCGTGTGTGTATGTATACCTTCTTTTACAACTCTTTATTTGAAGCTCTATCGGTATGGTTGCATAAGGTGAATGTGTGTGTGTGTGTTTTTGTGTTTTTGGGGGGTTTTTGGATTTTTGGATTTGGTTTGGTGTTACAGCATCAAGGGCTACACCACGGATGCGCTGAAGAAGAACAACAAGAAGAGAGGATGTGTGAATGTTGGAAGTACTCGTCCAAGACCTTTGTTGTTCTACAGCAATGATCACAGTGTGCGTAATGATAATAATAATGATGGTCCGGATATGGCAGTAGTGCTTACGGAAAAAAATGACAGCACCGGTGCTGGTTCTAGTGCAGCAGCATGCCCAAACTTCCTCTCCTTCGAATCAGTTTCGCGACGTGAAGTGGTGCTTGCGGGATTGTTGGCGGGGCTGGCGTTTCCGAGTGCATACATTGCTGACCAAGCAGCTGCAGCTGAGGCTCTGGGTAATGAGCTTCTTCTCTTATTGCTGTGTCTTCACGGAGATGTGGGGAAAATAGGTACTTCGTTAGGGTTTAGGGTTTAGGGTTAAATGAAAGCTGAGTAACCCTGTGGCTGCCTCCCATATCCTTACTTGAAGAATCTTGGCAAAATTGTCATCATGTGGCTGTTAGAATACATGTGCTTGGAGGAAGGAAGTGGCTTCCAGAGAGTTGTGGATACTATACTTCACATGTAACTGCCCATCTGCTTGTTGCAATGGAAAGAATGTGATCACTCCTTTTGGGAGGAGTATAATGCAAAATCTTTGTTGTTTCTTGTGGCTTTCCTTATAGGAGCATCAGAAACAGGAAGTCCGATGGCAGTACAAGTAGACAATATCAATGCCTATTCCTATTCCTATCCTCTGAGGCCAGGCAAAAAATCACGCAATCTCTCATGGTATGATTAGCTCCACTCTGATTTTCAGGGATTGTTTGATGGCTGTGGGGTCTCTCTAGTCGATTCTTTCCTTTTGGTCTATGGCCAAAGCAGGGCTACTTTCTGGGTTCTGTGACCCAAATTGGTCATATTAGGGTTAATCACAGCATGCCCAGATTGGGGATGTTTGCAGGGTGGAATCTAGAAAACCAGAACGGTATTCATCAGCAGCTCCTCTTTCACGTGAGCCACTCCTTGTAAAGTTCTCTTTCTTTTGGTTAATCAGAAGCTGATATCTTGAATGCAAACAATAATCTCTAGCCAGTGGTCTGAGGCTCAAGACTCATCAGATTGTTTGGTTCCACTATGATGTGAGGAAGCACTAATTTTAACATTGTACAATGCAGCTGTTTATAAAAAAACACTTCCTTGTGTTATTGATTGCAAACTGATCCTTGAGTTGCTGTTGGGGTGCAGCTGATGCACGACAACGAATTGTCTCAGAGCGCCTTGACCTAAAAAACAATATTGTTGTGTCTGTCTCAGTAAGCATTCTCCTGATTTCACTGGTCTTTCTGGTCTTTGCTTCTTGGGCTATATTTATTATCTCTTCCTCCTTGATGTAACATGTTTTCTGGCCTTAGTTCTTACATGGAGGCCTTGCTAATGACAGGTTGGACCTATAAATTCCACATTCTTGAAGTCAAATGATTCAAGCACTTGGGATGCAAAGGATGTTGCTCGGTCTGTTCTATCTGACAAGTCTACTGCAGTAAGTATGTAGCTCTTGACTACAGTTCTAATGTACAGAAGAAGTTCCACACTGATGTCAAAAGAAAAAGGTGACCATTTTAGAGGACCTCATGCCAAATTACTGCTGGACAAGTGTCTCACATGTGAGAAAGTCTTCTTTATTTTTTTAGACTGATCTAGTAACAGTGGGGAAGTCAAGGAGATAATATCCTGGAGTTGGATTTCAAAACTTGTTGTATAGATTGCTGGCACACATGTCACCATAAAAGCTGCCTCTATAGTTCTTGCAGTTGTCCAGAATACTTAGTCTGAGCGCTGCTATGTGAAGTATGCTTCAAAGAAATGGAGCACATGAATATCCATCAACAACCCATGTTGTAACAGTTGAGAGGTTTGGTGATAGGTCTGTGTTTCACAATATGCTGAGTGCTTGATGTCACCTATGTGGTGCAGCGGATGACTACAGGTCAACGAGTGGCTGAAATCAATATTCTAGATGCTAATAGAAAAGAGGTGGTTTCTCTTTTCTTTGTGAACCACTATGCTTTGCAGTATGAATTTCTATACAAAATTACCAGCTAACTGTGAATAATGATGCCCCATCAATAGGTGCCTAGGGCATATGGCAGTCAAGAGGCAGAAAATCATGGGGACCAATAGGGCTTGGCACTTACTGTAGACCATAATGTCCTTTTGGGGACTGCTAGATGCTGCTGTAATTCTTTTTGCAAATGAAAGTGATTGTTAAAATGCCAAGCTGGAAGCAATTGTCCAAGCACTCATGGTCAGCAGAATGGCAGGTGGATGGGAATTTATATTGGCATTATGAATACCTGGTGCAGAAGTCTCCAACCGTAACTGTGAGTTCTCAAACACTTTTGTGATTTTGGTCATTTTGCAGTGGTTTGTCCTTTTACTTTGAGATGGACTGAGTTCCCAGGCACTTGACTTCTGATCTTTGTTGGAACTTCTGTAGATGGGTTATTCAAGGTCAGTCAGGCTGTATGGATGTCAGAAACCCAAACTTAGTTCTTTGGATTGTTTGTGAAATTTGAACATGCTCAGGTTTTGTCAATTTGTTGGATAACAACAAATCATGCTGGGAAGCTCTTCCTCATTGATTGACAAGCACAGATGAATCCAAGGGAAGTCAAAAGTATTTTTGACAGTGTTCATGTACTGGCATTGCAGCAGCGGGGATATGATGTATTCCGGCATTCATTGGCTGTTACAGCTGAGAGAGAAGGTGTGCTCAATTTCATGAGAGCCTCAATGTCTCCATGCCCATCTCAGAACTCATTGTTTGAGGACCCAGTCAAGAGATAATTAGGAATTGCAATATTTGAGAGTTATGGATTTGACTTAGAACCGAGACACTGGCTTGAAGGCTTCAACTGAAGGTGGGAAGGCTGTTCATAAACATTGCAGAAAAATTGTGGAAGCAAGCATGGAAATTTGAAATTTTGTATGATATTGTCTGCAAAGCTAAGAACTTCACTGATGTGGATGCAGGTTATCTTTATTCGTTGAATGCCTCTACGTTGGATTCTAGTTGGCAAATGGTGTGTACATTCCCTCCTCCCCTTGAGCAAATAGAAGGTATCATAGGTAGAATGACACTTCACTGTTGCAACTTGCATTGGTGGGCTGCAATGTGGTGAAACTGATTGATTACAGATGTATGGAGTATTACTATCTATTGATCTGAACCACCTTCTCTGTGCATGGCAGATGGAACCGTCATTCAGAGAAACTGTTGCTTCTTTCCATTTGAACCCACCCACCAATGAATATGTTCCACCATACAAAGACCCATGGCACTTTTGGTAGACATACCTGGTGAATTTTTTTCCTTGCAATTACCTCAACTCCATTGGTGATTGGAGAACACCATTTTTAATTTGGTCTACATCACTGAGTTTAGTGGGATCTTTCCTTTAGAAAATTCAATTGTATTGGCACAGAATTGATGCTCTAAACACAAAGTGAGTGCTTGTTTCCAACTTGTCCATTACATTTTGGTTTAGCATTTACCAGTTAACATGGCCCGGGTGAAGAAAGTGATATCCATATCATGGTGTAAAAAAACATAAGAAGAAAATGTGGTCACACAAAAAGGAAGTAAGGAATCAAATTAACAGCCATCTTGGGCATGGATGGTCAATGTGACATTCTATGCTCTTGCTCTTTATTTGCTTTATATTGTATTTCATACGTGCCTATATTTATCACTTCAAATATTGCTGGTGTGGGCATGATTATGGGGCTATGAACTAGATCATTGTGTAGATTCAAACCATCTTGGTTGTATGACCCTGAATCCATGATTCATCCTCATGGATGTCACAATCTCTTAATGACCATAATTTGATTTTATTAAACTTGGAACACACCACCTTGAACAAACATATGACAAGCACAAAGAGATTTGGTGGCAACATGTCAATGTTGGAGAAACCATGATAAAAAGATGATTTAAGTAGGCAACATGACATTCCTTGTTTGAATTGAAAACACAAGAGAGGAAGTTTGTGATTGCATAAACATTTAGTTATCTTTGCTCAAATCTAGGCATCTGATTATCCCATGCCTATGTTTTATTTCGCAAGGTGAAAGTGAAATGGTTCCCATTCACATTAGGAATCCAAATGCCAATGTCATTGCAATCCATGCTTTCATTTGGCCACAATGGGCCTATTGCAAATGACACCAATGACATGATTAGTTATTTCAATGGCTGCCACATTTACTTGCACCCATGATATGACTGGTGATGTTTGATGTGTATTGCATTGGAGTTTCTGTGGCATGGGTCATTTACAAGCCAATGAACAACAAAAGATTTGGAGCAATTGATGTTATGTTTAAGAGAACATTTGTTGTTAGTTATGCTTTGGTTGGAAACCTTCTTGTTTCATTAGAGATGACATCATTCAAGAATTATCATCTATGGGCATTGTGGTGAATATCAATCCTTTGTTACATTTTGTTTATTAAACTATTCTTTGATGAATATCATCAATTGGTGAAGTAAAATTGTTTTGGCCAAGTGATTGTACACATTGTTCAATAAGGATAACATGATCATACACTTGCAAGCATATTTAAGTGCATCATGTTAAGGATAACATGATGTACTTGCAAGCATATTAAATGTATGATGTGAGGATAACATGTGCACTTTGCAAAGCATACTAAGTGTATCATGTTAAAGCATGCACTTGCAAGCATGTTAAGGATGCACAGAGATGGGCATTATGAGGAGGTTTGGGAGGGGGACATGGCTTAGGTTCTGTTTCAAGGAAGGATGGTGAGTTTGGATGCTGAATCTAATGCACAACTTTGAATAATCCTTAGGGTTGGCCCAGGAATCTGTGAATAACAGTTGATCAAAGCATTGCAAGTAGGATTGGGTGGAAATCTATGAGCAACAGCAATGGAGCCATGCAGTTGAAGAGAAGATGAGGAATTAGGTTGAGTGTGAATTTTCTTTCAGAAACCATTGCTGAGACCATATAGCAGGAAACAGGGTGAGGAATTCAGACATGGGCTTGGACCCATTGTCATTAAAAGCTTGCAGATGCTATAGGAGATTAAGGAATTCAGGCTTGGGCTTGGACCCATTGTCATGGAAAGCTTGTAGATGGTATAGGAGAATGAGGAATTCACTGATGTAGGAGGAAACAAACAAGGTGAGGAATTCAGGCTTGCACTTGGACAAATTGTCATTGGAAGCTTGCACATGGCAATAATAGGAAGGTGAGGAATCAGGCTAAGACTTGAGCATTGCAGAAGTAAATTTCTGTTGTGAGAAACTATGGAAAGGAGAATACGGAAGATGGGGGTGAAAACAGGGGTGAAGACTGGGGTGACTATGTTAACCCATGAGTATCCTTACCCACATGAGCATTCTCGGCATGCTCTGATGGCTGTATTGGTGACATCACTTTTCTTCATCTCCACTGACAACATGCACCTGGTGCTACACAAGCTGGACAAGAACATTAAGTGGTGGTCAATCTATGCCTTCCTTCTGGGCTTTTTCTACTTCTTCTCATCACCTTTCCTCGGCCGCACCATTGAGCCCAGCTATTCCAATTTCAGTCGATGGTACAGAGCTGCAACAAATCCAAAATCCTCCTTCCTATAGGCCCTGTTATGTTGCCTTTTTGTCCAGTAGTTTAAGCCAAAGGGCCTGCTGTTAGGGCACATGGGCCATCTTGCAGGTGATGGTGTTTGTTGGCATTTTGTTTTGATGGCAGTTAGAAACATACCCATCTTTGCAAAAGGAGGTAGTAACCCAAACAAGGTGAATAGACATTTGTTCATAGGCATGACCTTTACTGTTTCTGGCCACCCACTTTATTTCAGGCTTTTACATCCTTTTGCAATAAATAAATTCTGGAAAACGACAATTTTCCTCAAGAATGCATTAGCTTGATGTATGTTAATTTTGCATGCAGGTATGTAGCCTGGCTGTTGATTGCAGCATTGTACCATCTGCCAAGCTTTCATTCAATGGGTGTGGACATCAGGATGAACTTATCACTGTTCTTCACCTTGTTCCTGGCCTCATTGCTGGTGCTCACATTGTTCCACATCACATTCTGGGGGCTTTGGTATTTGGGCCTAGCAGCTCCCCCTGTCGGCAAACGGCCTGCACTCCTCACCATCATCCAGAACTCTGTGGTAATACATTGTACTCTTTTTGCACATTGTTTTTGGCTTTTATTGAGACTAGATGATAGATCAGGTGTTCCAGCAGCTGGTTCAAGCTCGCAATTTGAAAGGGTTTGGCAAATTCTACTTGCATAATATGCATGAGTCATCATGCATAGAGAGACTGAGAAAAGGATGCATATGAATGGGGTGCAGGTGCTAAGCATTGCATGTTGTGTGTTCTATAGCCACTGTGGGAATGAGCCTACACAACCATTGCGATTGTCATCCACCTTACACCTGTCAGACATGACCTCACAACAACGTGATGAACATGATTTCGCAGCGAATGTGACAAGCTCCTTTTGGGGATGGAATGCACAGCTAGTGAAGGAGCAAGTGTGCCAAAAATGGTTGGCTCCTGTTGGCTCCGCTGAAGATTATCCTGTTTTCTCCAAGTGGGTTCTCTATGGAGAGGTTGGTGTTGCTCTCCCAGCTTTCTGAATTCAGCTCACAATTCAGATCTGTCCTATTATGAGGTTTGCAGCACATGCAGAGAGCTTTCAGGGATGAAAATATACTCAAATGGGTTTGAGCTTGGTGGTGTGTGCAGCTAGTGTGTTATGAGGGATGTGTGGGACCATCTGCACACATCTCACCTGTTTATTCTTTGTGGGCCACATTCATAGGGCTGGACATTGCAAACTATGTGGTGGAGCGCTCAACTGGGTAGGTTTCAGTTACCATCTCTGTGGGTCTCAGGAAGTGTGGCCAAAAAAATCTCATCAACGATCAAATTGCACAATGATCATTCCAAAGATTAATATAATTTCTTGTGTAAAGAACTACAGGAAGTTGTGAACAGGAAAGAAATCATAACAAAGCCAGATGGGTCAAAGGAACAGGTGGGCGTTGACACATCTGTCTCTCAATGGGGCGCAGAGCAACACAAGCACAGCTCCAAAGTTTTTGGACATGGTGCCATGGTATTCAGGGTTAGTTTTACCCACCTTCCATCCCAGATTCCCCCCAGCTGCTCATCTTGCATTGAATCTCAGTTTAAAGTACTCATAGAAAGCAAATTTGTTTGGGTCTGCATGGATCACAGGACATCAGCTGATCTATTCAAGACGGCATTTGATCTTCTTGTATCTGTCACTCTTTTTCTTGGTCGCTTTGATATGCGGACCATGCAGGTAAATAGCTGCTAGACTCTCTTGTGACCTTGGCAGCTTGTGGAAAGTTATATTGCCTGAGAGAATGGTTGATCTTGATGGTGGGATATTGAGCTCAGGCAGCAATGACACAAGCACAGCAGCATGGAAAGCAAGATGGACTCTTGTACAAGCATCTAAGCAAGAGGAAGGAGCTGTGGCTTGACTTCATGGCTGATACGGGTGATGGTGGCAATTCAACCTACAGCATAGCACGATTGCTTGCGCAACCATTTCTCTGTGTCACAGATGAGAAATGCTGTCAATACCATCACTTGCCCCGCAGTAATCTTCTGCTTGTTGGTGGTGATCTTGCGTACTCTATCCTACCATTTCACTTTGTGCACTTTTCAAAAGGTTCATGGCATGCTGTGAAAAGAACCTGAAATTGCAACATAACATTGCAATGCAATAACATATATGTCACCAATTGAGAATAGAGCAGAATCTGTCGATGTGATTGGTTTCTTGAGTGTTCTTCAATAATACATATAAGGTTGTGTAGCATTGGACATGGGCCACAGGTATCCCAATCCATCAACATTCTCCTATGAACGTCGGCTGTTTCAGCCTTTTCAGTATGCTTTGCAGCCACCTGCATGGTACAGGCCAGAGCATATTGCTGTGCAGAAACCGGAGCTTCCAGAAGGTGTCGACTCTCTTGAGCATTTTGATGCACCTCAATGCTTTGCCATACCTGGCAATCATGGTGACCTCAAGACCCAGGACTGTTCAAGAACTCCTTTTGCCATGGAATGAAATTCACAACCAGGACCTCTTTCAATGTTCAATATTGAATGGGGACACATTGTGACATTTTCAAGCCCTGGGGGAACTGAAATCTTTGCATGGATGCAGATTGGTTTGATGGGTTGGATACCTTCATGAGGTACATATGTCACAGAAGTTGGCTCGGGGGCTGGTTGCTACCTCAGCAAAAGAGCTACTTTGCATTACATCTTCCACATGGCTGGTGGGTCTTTGGTCTGGATCAAGCTCTCCATGGTGATATTGACATTTTCCAGTTCAAATACTTTTCAGACATTGCAAGAGAAGAGGTGCGTCATATATCCAGAAGGTTTCAAATTGCTACTTTTTGCACTCATGACTTATTTGTTGCAAGACATTGTAGAAATATATTCTGCTGAGAATCAGAAACTCATATGTTATTACTTCAAGACTGCAAGTGGGAGTTGTACATTTGGCACATTGTAGCCTTGAGCATTCTGTAGCATAGTGAGTAGCAGATGTTGTAATGTAGTTTTTGATATACACCATCAGTTGCACTGAGAATCTTGAATTGGCCATTCGCAACATCTGACACTGAGTATGCCATCCTGATCAAGTGGATGCTTATGTATTTCATAGAGCACCTGAAAGTTCCAGTTTGTGAAGACTTTGTTTTGTAATCATGATGGTGTGGGCACTTGATCAGTTGAGAGTTGACTTTTTGGTATGCTAGGATCTGGTTGCAATGTGAAGGAACAGGTGGGGGAGCATGAGTCAGTAATCTTGTTGACGCATGAACCCAATTGGCTATTGGACTGGTATTGGGGGAGCAGCACAGGAAGGAATGTGTCCCATTTGATTGACGAGCATTTGAAAGGCCGGTGTCGACTCCGTCTCGCAGGTGACCTGCACCATTACATGCGCCACTCTGTTGTGCCTGGGACAAAGGCATCAGTAGAACATCTCCTTGTGAATGGCTCGGGTGGTGCCTTCCTCCACCCAACACACGTCTTTGCAGGTTTTCGCCAATTTCAAGGCAGTTGCTATGACACTCTGGCTGCTTACCCCTCAATGCAGGATTCTCGGAAGGTATCCTGCTCTGTGCCTTGTGTTTGTACAATAGGTACCAACATCACATGTTTCTTGAAGAAATTTACATGGCATTTTATGAATGCTTAAAAGCCTTGCAGCATTGTTTTCCATGTGCAGATTGCATGGGGTAACATACTGAAGTTCAGGAGGAAGAATTGGCGGTTTGATGTTATTGGAGGCTTGATGTATTTCATTCTCGTCTTTTCCATGTTTCCGCAGGTGACATGTTTGCACTAGTACTACCCCTCACATTTGTTATGATCCTGGCCCACTGGGTCTAATATTATTCTTGAGTAAATTTGAGGCTTGAATGCTGATGGGTGTTGGGGCCAGTGTGAATTGGATGGTGTGCTACACGATGTGACAATGGAAGGACATATGAAAGCATTCTGGGTCACCATGGGACAGGCGTTTGTACAAATGTTGGGCCATAGCTATGTGTCTGTGGTGGTGACATTGGTGTTACTGATGTTGGCAATCTTGTTTGTACCTGTAAAAGTCTCCCGTCGCAAGCGCATTGTTATTGGGTTTTTGCATGTCAGTGCACATCTCACTGCTGCCATGATTCTCATGTTGTTGCTCGAGATTTGTGTGGAAACATGTGTACGCCACAACCTTTTGGGTAATACTGGTACAATTTCTGGTCTCACCACTATGTGTCAACATTGCTCTCATGAATCACAGAGCTCACAGGCACATTTGAGAACAAAGGACCCTTCTATTTGTTCACATGTGGGGCCATTGTTGTGCTCGTGTACTCAAGATTTATCATTTTTGTGGCAGGTTATCACTCTTTGTACCAATGGTACAATTCAAAGGAAGGCCAACATTTTCCTGACCCAACTGGTCTAAAAGCTCGTATCGAATATTGGAGTTTTGGGCTTTACCCTGCTTGCATCAAGTATCTTATGGCAGCATTCGATGTGCCTGAGGTGTGTACACATGTTGATCCTTTTGATGTGCCAAAGGTTTGTACACATCTCAGTGCTTTTGATCACGTGTGTGAAGAATGTACACATTTGAGTCCCTCTCTCCTCAAAACCTTTCCAAGGCAAGTCTGTTCTTTTTTCAAGCCTTTGCAAGACATGAGCTTACTACTTGACATTGGGTTTTAACCCATTTCATTGTAATCTAAAGAGGAGCAGAAAAATTGTGACAAGGTTTTGATCAGCAATGCTTGAATGCTGGTTGGTTTTGAGCCCAGGTAATGGCAGTGACGAGAAGCAGTGTCTGCAAAAATGGGATGAATTCTCTACCTCGAGGATTTGTGTTGGCATATTATTGCTCGGTATTTCTGTATTACTGGATATTATCTTGTCCTGTGGTGTCATTAGTGTTTGGCAGCTACTTATATACTTGCATCAACTGGTTCCACTTGCATTTTGACGAAGCGTTCTCGTCCCTCCGCATCGCCAATTTCAAGTCTTTCTCACGCTGCCACATTACCATGGGTGGAGACTTACAAATCTTCACTCTTGCTATTGACAAGGTTTGTTTGTTGGCAACACAAATTCCATAGGTTGAGGTTTGGGTATTTTCATTTGTAGTCTTAACTCTTATGCCAAGATGCATATTAACAACTATGTTTCTGGAGTCAGGAAGAGAATGAGTTAGTTGTGAGCCTATGCATGTTTGTGAAAGGGGGAATTAACACAGGTGCCAAAGGAATGGGCATTGGATCCGCATTGGGAGGCTGAGCAAGCATGTCAACAAGAAGTAGCCTCACATGATCGGGAGTTTCCAAGTCAATGGACACCAGTGGGACTCTACCGTGAGAGGAACTGCAATGTGCGCATTATTGACCATTTTGTGATTGAGAAAAGACCTGGGCAAACAGTGGAAGCAACTCCTAGCAAAACAGAGTCCGATGCATATGACTCTGATGATGACAATGTTGTACCACAGGTTGATTCTGGTCAAGCAGATCTACTTGACCTCAAGGCCGAGGACTTCATGGTCAATTGCAGTGGCAATTCCAAGAGTGCTAGCGCCACAGGCACCTATGGTCAAGATGCTGAGATTGATGGGTCCTTGAATTGGTTCATTGCAGGTGGAGGTGAAAAAAATCCATGGGCATCAATCAAAGAGGATGGAAAAGGCTTTGACTATGGAATTGACTTGGGTGTAGAACATAGTATGAATTTGAGCAATGAGACTACGATCGACTTGCGCAATGAACCTGCTATTAGCTTAAGCGAAGGTTTTGGTAATGACTTGAGTGTTGAACCGATGCTTACATTGAGTTTCAAGCATCCTGATCTTGACAGCCCAGGCAAAGATCAAAGCATTAAGCCAACAATAAGCTTATTAAATGGAGGTTTGGGTAATGATCTGAATGTTGAACCTCTGCTTACCTTGAGATTGGAGCCAAGTGCTCAAGACTCGGAAGAAGATTCATGGGGTGAGCCTACTGCTATTACCTTGAGCAAAGGATTTGGTGATGATTTGAATGTTGAAACTATGTTTACCTTGAGATTTTCACCTCCTCTTCATGACTTGGTCAAAGAAGATCAGGATCATGTTACCATGAATTTAAGTGAAGGCTTTGATTTGAGTGCCAAATCTACACTTGCCTTGAGATTGGAGCAACCTCCTCCTCTTGATGTAGAAGATGATCAGAATGATCATGTTACTAGTTTAAGTGAAGGCTTTGATTTGAGCACCGAATCTGTGCTTGCCTTGAGATTGGAACCACCTCCTCTTAATGTGGAAGAAGATCAGAATGATCATGTTACTAGTTTAAGCGAAAACTCTAATTTGAGCACAGAGTTTGTGTTTCATGCCTTGAGGTTGGAGCTGGCGCCTCATCTTGATGTGGTAGCTGAAGATCGGGATGATCATGTTATTAGTTTAAGTGAAGGTTCTAATTCGAACATTGAACATGCACTTCATGCCTTGAAATTGGAGCTGCTACCTCCTCTTGATGTGGAAACTGAAGATCAGGATGAACACGTTACTAGTTTAATTGAAGGCTTTGATTTGAGCACTGAACATGCACTTCAATCCTTGAGATTGGAGGTGCCGCCTCCTCTTGAAATGGAAGTTGAAGATCAGGATGATCATGTTACAAGTTCAAGTGAAGGTTCTGAATTGAGCACGAAAAATGCGCTTGATGCCTTGAATTTGGAGCTGCAACCTCGTCTCAATGTGGAATTAGATGGGAGTGATAATTCGTTAAACCATGTTGAGCCTATCATGGATGATTTGAGCAACCGTATTGCCATCAATTTAGTTGTAAATCATGATCTCGGTATTGATAATGAATGTGTTGTAATCATCACCATCGTTGCATGTTCTCACTAACAAATTATTCAAGTCCCTTAAGACAATTTGTATCATGGGAGTCTTCTTGTTGGTCAATTAGTTTGACAACCTAAAAACTAGCTCATGGTTGTTGCAACAACCTTTGATAGACAATCAATGTAGTAAATTCCAACATCTCATTTGGGTTGAGGAAAGATGTACAAGGATTACTTGAGTTGGATGTCAACATCCGGTTATATTGGCTCTATTGGGCATAAATTTTGAAATTCTTGCATCAAACCCTAAACCCATTGTCGTTATCTTGACCCATGTGCAAAGGATATATAATGTATTTATTGTATTGGTTGCCCACAAAAAGATCTTCCCCATTTGAGATTTATATAATGTAATCAATGAAGAATAATCTAGGTATTGGGCGAGGTCTAAGATCTAGAGGTTTTTTGTGAGTGGGGAGGTATTGGTGGTCAATTTTGATTCTTCCAACAAATTTTAGTGTCGTGTTCTCAAAATCCAAAAGGGTTATGTGTTTGATTAGATCTACGATGATGTTGTTGACATAATTTTTGTGGTGAACATCTCTTTGATTCGATTTTACCTTTTTTTTTTTTCCCCCTTCTTCAGGCGACACATTTCAATCCATGATTTCTTTGATTAGAAATTTGTGTAATGTGAATTGTAAAAAACAAGTTATGAATAGGGTGTGCATACTTGGGACACTTTCTAAAGGAGATCCATTATTCATTAGAAGATTATAATGTTTAAATAAATGACACAAAAAAAATTCACCCCAAAGTTCACATTTTGCTTTTGTAGGGAAAAAAGACACTACCACATTGATGAAGAACATAGGTCAATCTTGAAATTATTAGCAACTCCAATATACATGTCACAACTCTCAACAAAAGCAGTTGTAATTTTGCATGATTCATAATCGAATCAAACTCAATCTAGGTTGGACCTTTTACTTCCCATGATATCATGATAGATTAGGGGGAAGAAATGGGGAGAACCAATTTTATTTTGTGGAAAATATTATGTTCGCATCAATGGACACATTGCAAGAATTGAGTCCATTAATAGAGCTTTAGAAGTTTCTAGGTTCATTTGAAACACTACATTGAGTATCCTTTTATACAATTCCCAAGTGTTACATCAAATTACATTATTGTGAAACCTTTAACCACCCTCTTACAACAATGGCATGCGTTATGCCAACATTATGATAATTCCTGATGTTAAACTATGTTCAACTAACAATCATGTTAATATGGTCCAAATGACCTCATAAAATATATTAAGGACATTGCACCTTGAGTTTTCATAGCACAATCATTAAACACTAGTCATGTTATCCTTGATGGGAGGAGCCACAAGAAATGGGGATGTTTAATAAGCATGAAAGTTAGAAGAAATTGTGAATTCTGTTCCAAAGTATTGTTTGGTTGTGTTTTAATGCTTTAGAGCTAACCTATTGTTCTAGTTCATTGTTATGTTAGGTTTTGTTTTCTTGACATTTTGCATTTTGTCTTCAAATTATGTATTGTTGATGTCTATTTTAGTATCCATGTAGTGAGTCACAATGTTCTTACATGGGGTTCTATCTATTAATTCTATACTCACTAATATTGGGCTATGTTTTAATGTCACATAATTAGTGTTTTCTCTATGCAAGCAATCTTGTATGGTGCTTTGTGAACTTTTGGATTTGCATGGTTGGGTATGTTTTCTTTTAGCTCTATTTCAATATTAGGTTGTGGGTGCTTGTGGATTCATGTGTTTTAATGTGTCAATGTGCTTCAAACAATAGTATTTTTTTAATAACAAACCATCATGCAATGCTATGGATAAATAATGCATTCGTTGTTACCTTTTGGTGTTTCAAAATGTTTTATCATCTAGTACCAACAACTTCCTTTGGTTGTTCGTTGCTTGCCATCTAGCCCTTCAATCTAATATTGCCAAAAGAAAATAATAATCAACTTTATAAAGTAAATTGCATGTTTAAGCTAAAGCAATGTTTTAATGTTTCAATTAGGGAATATGAAAAGGTCATCTAACAAGCAATTTAATGTTAAATGATATTGAAACATGAAATGGACTAGTAGGCAAGTGTTTCAATGTGACAATATTTTCGAAGAGTTAGACTAGCTAAGGATAAAAGGAAGCAATTCAATTTAGCAATCATTTGCTAATAACTTTTTTTGATTGTTCCTTATTACTTGCACACACCACTAACCAACATATTCTCTCTATAGGGGAAGGCATTGCTATTGGTGCCTTCCACCTTGAACCTCTAGGTGGGAAGTTGCGGTTGGGTAGGTATCTTGAATTCACATTGTGCTCCTCCCTTGAGAGATTGTTATGTTTTGTGAAAGATTACCATAACACCTTGGTCATTTCAACACATGTCTCTTGAATAATTAATTAATTAATTTTGAAATTTTCATTTCAACAAATGAAATATTTCAAAATATTCATTATTATCCTTCCTGATATTTTTTGATTTGGAAGAAATAATTTTTGAAAATTTCAAAATTTTCGAAAATAATATAATTAGTGTTGAATTGGCCAAGGTATTAGGGTATCTAGGTTAGTTGAAAACTTTACATGATATGATTCAAAAAATGAATTTCATTTTCTATGGTTTTGATACTTCCATATTTTATTCAAAACAAAACTAGGGAAAAACAAATTAAAATGCAACACAAAACAAGGGAATAACAACATTAAGTACAATTGGTCATAATCGTGGTAATTAGGGCACCAAGGACCATGATCACCTTGAACTTGTCGTCCTTGTGGTTTATTCGTTCCCTACATTGGATATGTAAGTTCTCCATGGTGGAAGAATTTTGTGAAAGACTTTGAACATCAAAGTAAATCACCGAACATGAAACTATGTAGTTCTGAAACAACCAAACAAAGTAATTGTATGTAAATGCCAAAGTTGATTTCAATGAATACATAGTTGAAGTTGCCATGGAATACATACACATACTTGGGGATTAACTTCTTAACCATGTGTGTCGAGTTTTTATTGGAATCCAAACGAGATTGCAAGTATGGAATAAGGCTCAAATGGCCATGGTATAATAAGGGTAGATAAGTATTATGAACTTCAAGTTGGAAATGATGGGTTTTTGGAACTTTGGTAATACCAACTCTTTTGATTGGAAGTGAATTATGGGGACAATGAACAAACTCTCATATGAACAAGAAAGCTTTTTCGAAAATTCCACTTCACACACACGAAATCTTGGCCAAACAACAACAATGACATCTTTCCCTATTAGGCTTGACACATTCCTTCCTTCCCCACCGATTCCTTCCATATTGCAAACAATGAAGCTAGTACCTACATATCCCCTTGATAGAATAAGTTTGCATTAAAAAGTAGTTGTGGTCTTCATTTCTTCCTTTGTTTTTCCGTCATCTCTTGTTTGCTTTTTTCTCTTTGTCTCTTCCAAAATTTATTTTCATAGGTAACCCGTGTTCCCAAATTGCAAAATTAAAAAATTAAAAAAAATCATTTTCCCACTTTCATAATTGATTGATAATTTAATGAAAACAAAAAGAATTGCATGTCTACTACACCAAGAGTTCAATGATGTGGTGCCAAGAGAATGAAATCAAAAGAGTCCCAAGTTCCAATAGTGGAAAAAGATTCAATTTCGCAACTCTCTTGACCAATAAGTACCCAAAGCTGCTAGTGAAAACTGGGTATGAAAATTATATGAGGAAAAAAAAAAACTTGCTTTTAAGATTATTTTTTTAAAAAGGTATTATAATTATATGAGAAAAAAATGGGCATTATAATTATGTAAGAAAAAAGGGTATTATAATTATGTAAGGAAAAAATGGGTATTAATATTATGTAAGAAAAAAATGGTTATTATAATTATATAAGAAAATAACTGGCTTTAAATATTATATAAGAAAAAAGGTATTAAAATCATATAAGGAAAAAATGGGTATTAAAATTATGTAAGAAAAAATGGGTATTAAAATTGTGTAAGAGAAAATGGGTATTAAAATTATGTAAGAAAAAATGGGCATTAAAATTATGTAAGAAAAATTGGGTATTAAAATTATATAAGAAAAATGGGTATCAAAACTATGTAAGAAAAAAGGGTATTAAAATTATAAAAGGAAAAAAAAAGGAGAAAAAAAGGAAATTTAAAGTCAATCCTTGAAGGAATTTGGTGAGAGAGCAATTGTGAATTAATTTAATTTTCAGATTGTTATTATTGTAACGGTGCCAACTCCCCGAAGCCGAGTAGGCTTTTCATGAGGAGTGTGGGTGGGTCAAGGGATTATGCCCGGGATTATGTGACCCAACAACCCACCGGTGCACCATCCATCGAAAACCCGTTGTTATGAGTTAGTTGGCAATGAACCACAACTTTGTACCATCTCGAACACAAGATTTCAATCGGTTTAATTAAGAGCTCACCTAAAGGAGATGTCATTGTGGGTCACCGTTCTTAACCCAATGGTTTACGGATTACACTCCCTTTGACCAAGTAGTGTTACCCGTGTGGTGACTATGGTCCTCCGTCCGGGAGAGCAAATTTTTTTTTTCCTTTACTTATTTTCCCAAGTTTGTGATCCAACCTAAATAGACAATCATCCACAAAAAGATTTAGCCAAGAAAATATTCTTAACCATAAAAAAAGATTGAGAATTTAAATAAATAAATAAATAAATAAAAGCATCCTTCTATGTTGTTAGGTATCCTATTAGAAAGTAATATATTAATTAGGTGATTTTTATTTAAAAGCTTTGGGGCTTTTTGTGTTCAAAAAGCCTAAAATTTTACCCAAGTGGCAAAATGTTAAGCCATTTTGCTAGGAAGAAAGACAATTTTGGCCCTCTACCCATCCCTACTTGACCCCCCTAATTCAGGTGACTAGAACCAAGGCTAAATGGTAGTCAACCCGTGGTTTTGATCTGGGTTAATAAGTTTAGGGTTTAGGGTTTATTATTCACGTTGCCCCTTCTTTTGCCCAACAAATGCAAAAGAAATTCCCAGGCTTAAGTTATCTCCTATTATTTAAGAACAATTATGGGTAACATCCATGGTAGTACCATAGTACCTTGGCCATTTCAACACATGTCCATTTATCGAATAATTAATTAATTTTGAAAATTTCATTTCAACAAATATTCCTAAATATTCAGGATTATCCTTCACAATATTTTTTGATTTGGAAAAAATTAATTTTTTGCAAATTTCAACATTTCTGAAAATAATAATAGAATTAGTGTCGAATTGGCCAAGGTACTTAGGGTAGTAGTATTTTGATTGTTCAATCAACAATTCTAAGAGAGCCAATCCTTAAAGTTAGTTGAAAAATAAATACTTTACAAGTAAGTTGAGTACCGATGATTTTATTGAATTGTCCAATTTGACTACATTCCAAATGGATGGGATGGGGTTCACTTGATGATTTTATTGAATTGTCCAATTTGACTACATTCCAAATGGATGGGATGGAGTTCACTTGATGATTTTATTGAATTGTCCAATTTGACTACATTCCAAATGGATGGGATGGGGTTCACTTGAAGCTACGACAATTTGATTTGGGGGGGGCGATTGATTCAATCAACTTTCCTTAAGAAAGTAAAAAGCATTTCAATGTTTCAGTTTGAGTAATAATTCTTAATAAATTAGAGTACTAAGTGTTAGAGTTATTTTGTAAAGGTTTCACAATATTGAGGTTTACTGGGCCCTAGTTTTGCCAAAACTGGGTATGAAAAAAAAAAAAAAAACATTTAATGTCAATTTGGGTTGGTTTTGAGAGTTTATAAGGTAGTTGTGGTGGTGGGGGAAGGGTTTGGAGATCTGAATGACTATTGTTGCCTCCTATTTAATAAGGTAGTTAGAAAATTGTCCTCTTTCCAAAGGAGGTTTGTAAAAAAATGGGTCGAGTTGCACTTTGTCGCACTTGCATGGTTTGAAAACAAACTTTCCATCTTTCTTCCACTTCTTATGAGCTGAAATGGGGGGGGGGAGATACCTAGTTTGAGGTAATGAAGCTTTCATGTAAGAAGCTTTCAAGTAGTGTTAAATAAACATCAAAAGGCCCATCCATGCATAGAATCATTGACTTCACGTACAAAATTCCTTTTTTTTTTTTTTTTCCAATAAAGAAATTCAGTTGAGAGAAATGAGGTAGGTACCTACCTACCTCTTTGGGCTTTGTGATGGTGTTGGTGTGCACTACTACTAGTGTTGATCAACTATTTTATTTTTTTCTTATGTTTTCATATGGTTTCCAATATTCCATCATTATTTAAGTCAATGTCAAATTTAATTCACTTGAAAGAAAGGGGGGGTGGTACCTACCTATTAGTGAACTGGAGAGAGAGAGAGAGAAAGAAAGAGAGTCTTGACAAGTAACTTTTGAGCCAAGATGAGATGATGGAAGAAGATGGCCTAGTCAGACTTTGATTATTGAAAAGTACACACAAAATTCCACTCATATTATTATTACTTGTATGTATTATTGTGAACTCGTTCGTTTTGTGTGTGTGACCATGTGTGTATACAAAACAAGCGTCATAGTATTAGTGTAGACAATTATGCACAAATATATATATATATATATATATAATCGTTCTTGGAAGTTTTCAAAATTGCAAATGGAATGATGGGAAAATAGAGATGAGTAAAACACCAATTTACAACAACAATCGTTCTCCATCCAACCTTAGGATCACACAAGTTACTACAAATTTTACCATCAACTTCTAACTCTGACTTACTTTTTAATAGAAAGGAGGTGAACTTCACCTCACCACAATGCAATTGAGATACTTAACTACCCTTTAACTCAATCAAGTACTACATAGTTTCAAAAGTTATCACAAATAGGTCTCCAAATCAAAAAATGACTTTACAAACAAGTAACTTGATAAAATGTTGACATACAAGAGGAATCGGGCTTGAGCCAAGGTGTTTAAAAATTTATTAAAAAAAAAAAAAAAAAACCTTTGTGACCAATGAGATTGTTTCCTTATTGAAATTGTGAGAGGATGTCAACCATGGTAAAGTAGAGAGCAAGAGGGAGAGAAACAAATGAATCATACAATAATTATCAAGCAAACAATCCCTCCTTCTTGAGGAAGAAGAAGAAGAAGAAGAGTAGGATTCTAACACAAAGCCCAAACTTCTTCTTGCAAGCAAAAATCACATTTAACCCATCTATTGCCTTTGGCCTTTAGAAACAGATCTTATTATTCATATGGTCTAACAACAATGATCCCTAAAAAATCTCTCTAGTGTCACCCTAATTAGATCTCTCTCTCTCTCTTGAGCTTGCTAGAAATCTAATCTTTGTGACACCCTTCTCAATTTGCTAGACATCTCAAGAAGTTTTGGAATCTTTTGCAAAAAAAGATGTTACATGCTTCTTCTGTTGTGTGTGTGTTTTTCTAAAAGGTGGAGATTTGTGGAAGCAACAAAAAGTAAAGAAAAATGAAATTGGGCAGCTCCAAGTACTCTAGTCTTGAAGATTATGAAACCTTGAGGATCAAGATGTTGTTTTGGTCAATGGATCCAGCTTGATCTTCAAGACCCATTGCAGATTTTGCTGTAAAGTGTGTGCCATATTTGAAAGACTGGAAGATCAGCCGGAGAGCCTGGGTTTGATTTGAAGGAGCTGCAAATTTGTGTGTGTGTGTGAGAGAGAGAGAGAGAGGTGATCTACATGTGTCGAGTGATCATCTCAAGCGTGATGAGATCCATACTGGGCATCACCAAGATAATATGCTTGTGAACTTTGACCATGAGCTTCATGATGCAGGACTAGCAATACACTTCTAGCAACTAAGTGCCTGGCAAACCCATCTCTAGGTGGTACCACTAGGAATGTTACAAGGTCATCATTTTATTTTACCCAATTGAACTTTTGTACTCGTTGTTTCTTGGGCATTGCAAGAGAGCTTGCAAAATCTAAGAGAGAATCAGAGTTGCCACACTTTGGGCAACTTGGATGCAGCTTTGGTAGCATGATGTACATCATACAACTCTTGCATCCTACTGCCACCATAATTACACCAGCATCCGCCTCTTCCTCCTTGCAGGCCTCAGGCTGAACTTGCAGCAGAACTGGCTCAGTTGCAAGAGTGTGTACTGCTGCTGGCTCCAGCCTAGATCTTGACCTCGGCTGCTGAACTTCCTCCTCATCATCTTTGAAGAGAGAGAGAGAGAGAGAGAGAGAGAGAAAAGAAAATAATTGAGAGCTCGTGAATGATCTGATCACAAGAAGAACTGCAACTATTTTTCGGGAGCAAGCCAAAGGAACAAGAACTTCCTGAATTGGGAAGTGGGTGTACATATGAAGTACCTTGGTGGAGCATTGTTGTTGAGGGAGAAGTCAAACACTCTGAGGAACACTGTGATCCTAATGTTGTCGATATTGATCGCTTGCAGGACGAAGTAGCAGCCTCAGGCTCTGAAGACATGAGTGGCCCAGTTGCTGCTGCTGCAGGAGAGCTTGATTCTGCCGGTGATGATGAAGAATCTGAACGTCGACGTCGTGATAGCTCATGGGAGTGATGAAGAGCGAGAGAGGTTGACAAGCAGTTGGTCAACGACAAAGTTGATCCCTTGCTCTGCTGTTGCTGCTGCAAACAATTGGCGCCCGGGGGATTCAGAGACAAGTTCAAGGAGTCGTCATGGTCTTCATCGACGCGGAGATCATGTCCGACTCTATTGCGAGGATTCATGAGCACCGGACGCAGATTACAATACTGTCGCCGGGGGTCGCTATACACTTGCGTCCCTGTGTTCCAATCTTTGAAGTAGATGAGACCAGACTGCAAAACAAAACCCAAAATTGCAACAAACAGTACAGAATCACAACTTCAGCGCGTCGAGCTCATGATTTGAGATCCTAAACCAGATTGCTGCATACTTGAAACCATGCATGATGCAACAATCCTCCAACAACAAGAGCACCAAAAAAAAGAAAAAGAAAAAATCAGCCACATGAAAAGAACACCAAGTTTCCAACAAACATGTTGGAAACTGATCCAATACACTGCAACGAACACACACGCACCCATACACACCTGCAAGTCCAGACATTTCTCCCAACCGCAAGGAAGTGGTGGCTCTCCTGCCAGCTCCAATTGCACAAACGTCGTCAACCCAACTCCTCCTTCTCCTCTTCCTCCTCTTCGACACTGCGCCTGATCCTTCAACATGACTGATCCTCCCGCTTGTTGTTGCTGCTGCTGCAATTGAAGCTTCTCTTTCACCAGAACACCCATGGTACTACCACAGAGAGACAGAGCTATAATCACTAGAGATCACATGAGGGACAAGAAGGAGGGAGAGAATATGGGGATGTCAAGAAGGGGATGAAGTACTCCAGATGCTTCTTGCTGCAACTTCTTCTAATTGGAACCAAAAAACAAAATACAAGAAACCCAAAAACCGCATCAACAGCACCAGCTTCAGAATCTCCACTGCAAGAGAACTGAAATTCGTGTGCGCGCAGTTGGGAAGTAGGAAGCTTTGCTGGGCTCCCCGCGTGCGCGCCAACCAACAGCGGAGCGGAGCTTCGCAGCAGCGCGCGACCGAAAAGCTCCTCACTGTGCGTAGTGCGTGCGCGCGTGAGCTTGCGCGCCGGGGAAGGAGCAACCGGGAAAGCCGGTTGGTAGCCAGCCGGTGAAGCCGGTACCGTATGTATTTTCTCACTGTCATTTGTTTACTTTTTAAAAAAAAAGTATTTAAAAAATATTCTAAACAAATTTTATAACTAAATAAATAAATAAATAAATAATATTTTTTACCTTTTCCGTTTGCCCTTTTTACGCGTTTAAAAGGTAGGTAGGTAGGTGAATGGATTGCCTTTTTCACCTTTCGGTGATAAAAAAACATCTTTTTAGCAAAGGGTAAAAACTGGCGTGCCCACACACGCACGGGCTTGGGCTTTATTGGAATACCGTAGTAGTACCTTGGCCATTTCAACACATGTCCATAGAATAATTATTTATTTATTTATTTAAAAAATATTCTCCAAAAAATGGAATAATTTTAAATATTCACTATTATCCTTCACAATATTTTTTTTTTGATTTGGAAGAAATATTTTTTAAAAAATTTCAACAATTCTGAAAATAATATAATTAGTGTCGAATTGGCCAAAGGTACTTAGGGTATTGGCCCACTTGTGGTGGAGCTGAGTATGGGCCTGATTCCGTTAAAAGCCTATATAGTGTAAAGATTGACCGGCTCCGATTCTTTTTTATAAAATTTTCAAAACTTTTTTTTTTTTCCCCTAATGATAGGTACCCACCACTATCGAGGGGTGGGCGTTCCATTTTTTGAAATGCCTCACAACCAACGGATGGAAAAAATTTGTCATTCGAAGAACCGGAAAATATTTTTCTTTCAATTTCTTGAATTATGTGACATTTTTATAAAAAAAACAGTTCTTTGGTTCTTTTTGTTATAATATAAAAAATTTGGACGGGCAAGTTGTTAGTTGGGTTTCGATGTGGGTGGACATGTTTTTGGGGGAAAAAAAAAGGGGGG
>Ga0116227_10000622_pt1 | contig 71109 bp, 85 predicted proteins | sample S1TSphgellanicum_FD_89693 | JGI IMG/M metagenome (GOLD analysis project Ga0116227, IMG submission 89693) | Host-associated microbial communities from peat moss isolated from Minnesota, USA - S1T2_Fb - Sphagnum magellanicum MG | ecosystem: Host-associated > Plants > Peat moss > Unclassified... | reverse complement strand
AGTTAAAGTGACCAAACTGGCGGCGGATTCAACGTTATCGCGTTTAGTTAAACTGGTAAATGACACCGAAGCGCAGAAATCGCCGACACAATTGTTTACGGATAAGTTGCAAAAGTATTATGTGCCGGGAGTATTGATTTTGGTCGGCCTTTTACTATTGGCATTCTTGGTGATCGATGAACCGTTCAGCAAAAGCTTTTACCGGGCCATGGCGGTACTGGTTGCGGCCAGTCCTTGTGCTTTAGCTATTTCCACACCAAGTGCGGTATTAAGCGCAATTGCACGTGCGGCAAGAAGTGGGGTGCTCATTAAAGGCGGCGGGCCACTGGAAGAATTAGGTAGCTTAACTGCTATAGCATTTGATAAAACAGGTACGCTAACAGAAGGTAAACCGCAATTGACCGGCGTGGTAGCTTTAACTAAACTGTCGGAAGACGAGGTGTTGGAAATCGCTATAGCCGTCGAAAAGTTGAGCGACCACCCCTTAGCCGCTGCCATCGTAAAAGGCGGTTCGGAAAGATTGAAGCAAAAGGATATCCCGTCGGCTAAGAACCTCGAAGCAGTAACCGGACATGGTGTAAAAGCCGCAGTCGGCGGCAAAAAGATAGTGATCGGTAACCGGAGTTTATTTAAAAAGTTAGATGCCGCGGTAAATGAGCAGGTAGAGAAATTGGAGAAAGAGGGTAATACCACCATGCTTGTGGAGCGTGAAGGTGAGATCGTCGGTTTAATTTCCCTGATGGACGTACCGCGCAAAGAAGCTAAGAAAACACTGGGCGAATTGAAAGAACTCGGTATCAAGAAAATGATCATGCTAACCGGGGATAACCAGCAGGTAGCCGAAGCAGTGGCCAAACAGATAGGGATAACCGAGGCTATGGGTGGTTTATTACCGGAACAAAAAGTAAAAGCGGTGCAAGATCTGATCAAAAAGGAAAAGAAAGTTGCCATGATCGGTGACGGCGTGAATGATGCCCCTGCAATGGCTAAAAGCACGGTCGGTATCGCAATGGGTGCCGCCGGTTCAGATGTAGCCTTAGAAACCGCAGATATCGCTTTAATGGCTGATCGATTAGATAACCTGCCTTTCGCTATCGGGCTAAGCCGTCAGTCACGCCGGATCATCAAGCAGAATCTGGTCATTAGTTTAGGGATGGTAGTTGTGCTGATACCGCTGACCATTTTAGGTATATCAGGTATCGGGCCCGCTGTTATTGGACATGAGGGATCAACCTTGGTGGTAGTGTTTAACGGATTACGCTTACTGGTTTATCAGCCTGGCCGCAAATAAAAACAAAGAATTATGGAAGCTTTTGAAGAGATCGTAAAAAACCATTCGCCAAAGATCTATTACTTTTTGCGCAGCATGGGTCTTGAACATGAAGATGCGGACGAAGTTTTACAGGATATATTTATTCTGCTTTGGCGGGATTTAAAAAATGGTCATGGACTTAGCGCAGTAAATTTCAGATTGTATCAGCATGCTGTAAAAAAAGTACGCAGTTTTTTATGGAGAACGAAACTACCGACCGGCTGGTATTCCTGCTGAAAGATCACGAGGGTTTTGATTTTGGGACTATTTCAGAAATGACCGGCATAGCGATTGAGGACATTCGTAATAGTTTTAATTCAGGATTAAAATCAGCAGCTGCTAAAATCAAACCAGACGCTAACTGACCGCAATATAGCCACGATCGCGAAAGCTGTATTCGATCATTATTTAAACGCGTTATAAATAGCGACAACGGTTCACGGTAAACGGCGGCTATGGGCATAAAATTTACCTTTTCTATACCGCCGGCGTTCTATCGCGTTTAAGGTTAACATCCTTTAAAGAAGTCAGGATCGCGCAGCCGCCATACTTTACCCAGATATTTGTCCATTTACTCCGGTCAAAACGTAAAAAGGTGACAAACGGATTTTCTTCCTTAAAGCCGGCGAAAGCTTTCCCGGTATAGAAAAGCTCCAGCCCTTCTAAAAGTTCATTTTTAGTCATCATATCAAAAAAATTAGACGTTATAATTAAGGTGCAGAAGTTGTGCACCTTAATTATAACGTTGTCCTTTCTTAACTGTTTTACCAAGTTAAAGTTATGTTTTTCGTGGCTATTGATGTCAAATACTTAGTCACAAAACCCTTTTAAACGCCAGCGAATCTACGGTATGCCATTTCAAACTGTCAGCACTTGTTTGATAACTATATAAGAAGAACTTAAGATCAATTTTTTGTAGATGAACCGTTCGAGATGGCTCGCTTTCTCAGTTTCAATTTTGTACGTGAGGATGAGCTGATCAGCTGCCCAGGTATTTGTTAAAAATGAGTGGTGACCCGAGAAGTTATCAAAGGTCTCACAAAACAATTGCTTCCGCATATTTGGCGTTAAGGCTATTTATAGCGCTTGTTCTTCGTTGCTGCCAGCAGCTGAATGAGCTAGTCGCTGGAAATGTTCAACAATGATCTCGGTCGTATATCTTTTTACGCCGGCCTGATCAGTGAACGAGCGGGTTCGTATCTTACCTTCCAAATAAATGAGGTCACCTTTTTTGAGTAGATTGGCAGCACTTTCTGCCAGGCCCCGCCAAAGCACGATATCATTTAGCGTCGCCTTTTCCAATGAACTCTGATGTGGCTAAGGAAAAACTCCCTATCGCTTCAGGCAGGAAACGCAGTTCCGCGTCTTTTCCTAAATGCCCGGCCAGGATGATTTTATTGATCCCTAACACGTTAGTTTTTAAAATATTTTGAACTGATGTGTTGGAGCAAGGTCAGGTCTTCGCTGGCTTCATCGAAATTTTCCTTTAGCAATTGCCGGAGCTTTTCGTTATTCATTAACGGGGCCGTCAGATTTAACATCTTGAAAGAAGCCATTTCAACGGTTTCGATCTGCTGCAGATAAAAAAGGATGGACAAGTCAGGCAGCGCCGCCTCTTTTCTTTCCTGTTGAATGGCGGTGAAAGTGTTTTCAATCATTCCGATCAGACCCTGGCAGTTTTCAAAGGTATGCTTGATCTTCAGCAGCAAAAATATTTGATCCATTCGCGAAACTTGCTTTTCCACTCCAACCAGGGTTTCGGAAATCGACTGGCTGAGATCGCTGAATTGGGCTTGTGCCCGCAATTCTGGCAGGCGTTCCTGCAAATGCGACTTCGCGCAATAGATGCGGTTAAGGTGATCTATGAAGAATGACCGGAGGCTTGCTGCGCTTAAAGCACCCGGTGGTAGTGGGTGGGTATGATCGTCCATGCGTATCGCTTAAGTAATAGTAAATAATGTAGAGCGGAAGACCTGTTCCCTGAGGTGAGTGATCCGTTAGCAACGGTAGTGACAGGCAAGGCCTGCGGGCGGGCTTGCAAAATAGTTAATACAGGCGGGCCGATAGTGCAACGGATATAGCTTGTAGTTGTTTGAATTCCAGTGAATAATATTAGTGGGTATACCCAGTTTATTGCAGCAATAAGCAAATGAACGCTATCAGACCGAGTTTGGTTCTTAAAATGCGTAGCGCGGTAGTGATCTGGGTGGAAACATTGTTTTCGCTGGTACCCAGCTTTTCAGCGATCTCTTTATGAGTTAGATTTTCTTTGCGGCTTAGCTCAAACATGAGCCGCATTTTTGGGGTGAGGGCCTGGATCTCTTTTTCAATGTAGGCTTTTAATTGGTTCTCCCTTATTAAGTAGTCGGTAGGTACGCTGGCATGGGTGTCCTGGTAATCCTGCAGGGAGTCGAGGTATTTGGTTTGCACCTTTTGGTGGGCGAAAAGGTCAAATATTTTGTTGCGCACAGCGGTGTAGAGGTAACCAGCGAGGTTTGTGGTTGGCAGGTTGCTTTCTCGTTTAAACCAAAGGGTCGCGAATACGTCCTGGACGAGGTCTTTGGCTTGTTCTTCGTCCCGGAGTTTTTTGTAGGCGTGGGTGAAGATCAGGTAGAAATAGCGGTGGTAGATTTCGTTGTAGGCGGAATGATTCGACTCGCAGAGGAGTTGGAGGAGTTCGTTGTCGGAAAGGGTTTTGTAATCGGCCATCAGCTAACATTTTTAAAATGAAGCCTCGGCATTTGGACCAGCGTTCAAATACGGCCGGAACCCACCTAGCATGTCGCGTGGCTCTGGTAAGCCATCCTCTCTCGAGGCAATCTCCATGCATAAGCGAGCTCCGGCCCTATTGGTATAGGGGACGGAAGCCACACTTACACTCGCAGATTAATTTACCAGATTTCGCGGCGAGGCTCGTTAGCAGTCCTTGTGTTTTATATACTGAACTGCAAAAGTAACTTAATTATCATTTAACAAATAATGCTAAGTTAATTAATAATGACATATATGTGTGTCATTTAGCGATATTTTTTTGTATTCTTTTATGGCTGGATGCCTCGGAACATAAATATATCGGCTATTGAACAGCACGTGATTGATTTTGTAATCGACTTACGAAATGAGCACGACCTGACCCAAGACGATATCGCGACTATAATTGGCTCGAAGAGGACTTTTGTCACCAATATTGAAAGCGGAAAAAACCCGGCTAAATACAACCTAAATCACATTGATAGATTAGCTGACCATTTCGGGATGTCCCCAAAAGATTTTTTACCCGAAAAAGCTAACAAACATTTATAATCCTCTCTATTTGGCGTTGCCTTTGGCTCAGGCTTTCGTTGCAAGTCCGCGCTTCGCTGTGGGCTTTTCACTTCAATCCTTAACGCGTTATTCCAATAGACGCTACCAGGATCTTAACGGAATTTGATTAGTTTTTTAAGATATGGATTCGCTGATAATGTTCAGTTATCCTTCAGTGATAACTGAAATGTAAAGTTCGAAACAGCTAGGGTTCAGAAGCTATTGCGTTTCCGCTTCACTGATGCTGTTTTTGGTAAGTTTTGAACGTGAACACTACGAATAACGCATTTTTTTCAATTTTTACCTTTGGCGGAGAGTTAGGGTTCAGAACCTTAGCTCTTATATGTTGATTGTCAGTAATTTCCATTTTGAAAAGTTCCTTACTCTACGAATGACGCAAAAAGCAAGTTTACTCTAATTGTTAAAAAAAATTAGCAATTTTTTATATTTAGTTATAGCAATATTTTCCGATTTTTTAAGTGCTGTCCCAACGTAACGATCGCTTGATCAGCGCAATAATGGTATATTCACATATGATATTATAGAGTGTAAAAATAAATGGTTGAATAATATTTAGTAGATTTAGAATCTATAAACCTTATAAAATGTCGTTATTACCAGTTTTGTTGCCATGTGGGCAATTATATATTGTATCTCCAAAACACCGGAAAACTTATGCGACCGAAGATGCGTCGGTTTGGCTAGTAGACAGCGACGCAGAAATGAATTGTTTTAACGAGGCTTTTACCAGTAACTGGACAGACGATGGATTCGCATGGGGATTGATATCGGAGGGTTTGAACCGTTTAGCAATACTGGGAAAGAACTACCAGGATTATGGGCTGCGTATCGCTAAGTTCCGGTCAGATGCCGTGAACTGGCATGGTTACCCGGCAGATAACAATAACCGACCGCAGGATAGGCCAAGACCGGTTATACTCGACGCATGGTCGCATAACGGATTGATCAGCAAGTCACTGAGGTCCAGAATTCAGGGAGGGCGCTTATGAATCCATGTAAGATCAGCATCATCGGTGATTTTTGGGATTGCCAGATTTACAGGAATAGGCTATACCTTTGGTATACGGACGGAAAACTAACCGTGGTCGACTGGATTCAATTGGTCGAATTTTTTATAGAGGACGAATATGACCGTCTGGCGTTCACATGTGCGTTTCTTCAAGGCGGTTTGCTTTATGGCGACAGCCTCCAGGTGCTGTTCAATGATAAAGAATTCAAGGCCTTGCTTTTTACTAAGTTCAATCGCATCAATTCCCGGGAACTGATCATTGACGAATTTATCCTTCGTGCTTTTGCTCTCGGAGAGCAAGACAATCCTTTCCGCGAACTGCAAACGGACTCCGAAATACTGAATAATAAAATTTATGCCGCTACTTATAAAGGAATTCTAAGTGCCACCGCGCACCGGAAAGTAACCAATAGCTTTAAGGTAAGTAGTAAAGCGCCACTGGTCAATGATTTTGTTGCTTTTAATATAAAAGCTGGCAGGTATGCTAAGATTGCGTTGTCAGGCGGTAACGAAGGATTATACGAATATCGGGCCTCAAGTTATTATAGTTCCAGATTTGATTGGGAAGATGAGGAACCGGGTAATATGGATGATATCGACTTGAGGAAAATCTCCGGTCGTCATTCCTCTTTTGCCGATTATAATTTTTCCAGTATCTATAATTCTTCGCTGCTAGGGGAATCCTTCCTGAGCTATCATAAATGGGCGGATCAGGAAGATTATATACCGGGCAAAAAGAAATTGGTTTTTGAGGAAGAAATTAGTCAACAAGCGATCTTTGGCCGTTCCGAGGCTAACAGCCTGAGTTGGGGAACCAACGAGAAATTGTACTATGCGGCTGATAATGTTTTAGAGGTAGTCACGTTTGACAGTCGTGATAATGCGAGTGAGATGTTCTCTCAAAAAAAGCTTTTTGACTTTCAGCCCTGGAAGGGTCGCATCATAAAAGGAGGTACCTCTTATTTTGGTACTATTGTAGAATGCGAAAATGCACTGGTAATCCTTACCGGTAATGATAATTTTTTTAATATCCCCGGTGAAATCACGCGTTGGAGAGTTTATCCAAGGTCCATCAATTATGAGAACCACTTACACGTGATCCAGAATGACAGGCTGGAGATATACGCATTTAACGATGATTATTTCAAAGATCAGCAGGAAAAAGATTTCGGTATTATGTTCCAGGAAAAATACTTCAAATTCGGCCGTAAATAAATGTACCTGTCAGAAATCAAGATCGCCGGTTATAAAGTATTTAAGGAAGAATTTTCTGTTCACTTTAACGCCGGGTTGACCGTACTGTTGGGCGAGAATGGTTGCGGTAAAACAACGATTGTAGACGCCATCAGGCTTTTGCTAAACGAGGATGAATACGGTCGTTTTGGTATCCATGAGACACATTTTCATCGACCAATCTCGGGAACCTCGGCAGGCACCGGGGCCAGCGCTATGATGGTGAACGGCACATTCTCCGGACTTTCGGCTCAGCAGCAGGTCGCGTTCCTTCCCTGGCTAGATGCCGTAGATAATACCACTGCCTACCTCCACAAAAAGATTGATAACAAAACAAATTCGCGTGGCAAATTTGATTACAAAACATGGGGGGGCGATTCGGTTTCAGGTGCTTTTGAGCCCGAACTCATCAATGCGATCAGTTGTATTTACCTACCGCCGCTTCGGGATGCCGAAAGTAAGCTAGAGGCTTATCGAGGCTCCCGGCTGTCCCGTCTTTTTAAAAAGGACCGACCGAAGAAAGGCGACCCTAAGCATCCTATTGAGTTGGAATTCGAAACGTTCAATCAAAAACTGCTGGGCCAGCCCGCCATTCAGGGCATCAATGACGCGATTCGCAAATATTTAAAGGAAAGCCTCGGTACGATACTGGGTCAGGATGCGATTATCCAATTCTCAGAAGTTAATTTTGACCGCATAGTGGAACGGCTACGATTGTTGTTTTACCCGCATATCAGCCCTCATACGACACCTGATCAGTTCAGGGATATTTGCGAGAACAGTCTGGGCTACAATAACATCCTGTACCTGGCTACTGTACTGGCTGAGCTCGATGGCCTTGAAAGTGAAAACACCAAACATAAAATATTACTTATTGAAGAGCCGGAGGCCCATTTACATCCCCAGCTGCAGGTAAAGTTGTTGCAATACCTGACCAAACAAGCGACAGATCACCATATCCAGATCATCATCACTACACATTCCGCGACTATTACCGCTTCGAGCGGTCTTAACTCACTGAATGTCTTAACTATAGCTGATGGTATCCGCCCGGTATCTTCGCTGATCTCTGGCTTCGCCCTTAAAGAAGAATCATTGTTTTTTCTGGAAAGATGGCTTGATATTACTAAGTCAACTCTTTTTTTTTCCAAAGGCATCTTGTTTGTTGAAGGGATTGCAGAAGCACTGATCGTGAAAGAACTGGCCCGTATGGTCATTAAAAAACATGTGAGCGCTGCCGGACTTCCTGATGCACCCGCCGCATTAGAAGACTATGGTGTTTCCATTATTAACCTGAACGGTATTTATTTCAAGCATTTTATGCAGTTATTTCAAGGATACCAGTGGGACAAGGAGGGGATGCCGATTACTGGAGCCGGCTTTATACCTATCAGATGTGCCGGGATCACCGATTGCGACCCGCAAAAGGTGGCCGAAACAAAACCAACACCGGAAACTCCCTGTGCCTGTGGCAATGCCCATAGCACCTTATATGCTGCCGAACTGATCCAACAGGGATCTGGCTACTGCCGCATATTTACAAATCTGAAAACGTTTGAGTATGACCTGGGGATGGAGGCTAATAACCTGCAAACATTGTATAAGATTATTTATAACGGGTATACAAACCAGGTGGAGGCCGCTGTGACTGCTAAGCGAAAATCAGAAAAGGACTGGCTGATTGTTTCGTCAGATGAAAAAGCCCAGGAGTGTTTCGACTTGCTGGATAAGATCGGGGAAACGAAAGGTGTCTATGCGCAGGACTTAGCTTATTACTTGGCTAAACATCCTGACATCGAACTTACGGTACCAGCCTACATTGAAAAAGCTATTTTATGGGCGACCCGTATTCTACCGTTGAAAACTGTCGCCAAATGACCCGCGCTGAAAAGGTTGGATTGCTAGAGTCAAGGATCGGGACACTTCCTATCCATTTGACGGAAGAGCAACTGGATTTCGTCCTTCACCCCGTAAGCTCCGCGGTATTTCTGAAAGCCTGTCCCGGAAGCGGCAAGACCGAAGTTGTCGGTATCAAATCAGCCTTTGAGATAGCAGCTTGGAAAAGTGCGTTCTCCGGCATGGCCATACTAAGTTTTACCAAAAATGCTGCCAGCGAGATCGGCAAGCGTATCCAAAGCTATGGGGGAACAAGCGCCGCCCCGCACCCCCATTTTGTCGGAACCATCGATTCATGGATCCATGGTTACCTGCTGCAGCCTTTTGCACATCATATCGTAAAATACCAGGGAAACAACGGAGATAAGAGCATCCGCCTTGTAGATAACGAATCTCGATATGATTTTCTGACGCCTTTTACTACCGTGCTCAGCACCTCGCCCAAATATAAGGACGTCTGGGTCAATGAATATTATTTAGAGTGCTCGGAGCCCCTGGTCATCCAGTCACAAAGCAAATCGTTGGTACTGGAAGGCTTAAGTTCAGCCATCATGGCTGAGCTCGAAAAAAATAAAAAGCGGTTTTTAAAAGCGGGGTTAGCTACTTATCCCGATGCAGAATTCCTGTGTTATATGGAATTAAAAAAGAATCCAGCGATACTGAAAAACTTGTCGCTCCGCTTCCCAGTAATTATGATCGACGAATGCCAGGACCTATCAACTAACCAGTTGGCCATACTTGGCCTGCTGGCCGGCAGCGGGATAGTTATTCATTTTATTGGTGATCCGAACCAGTCCATTTATGAATTTAAAAAAGTTCGGTTGCAGGACATCCACGCCTATATTGAAAAGCACCAGCTAACCAAAATGTTCCTAACGAGGAATTTCAGAAGCAACCAAAAGATCGTTAACATAGCCGCGGCTCTCAAACAGCTCCATGACCAAACCGAAACGGAGGAAATTTCGGGTCATATCGAAGAGCTTCATTCTTCACCGTGTGTCATCTGGGAATACGACGTCAAGGATTTTCAGCAACTGCCTCAACGGTTTATTAACTTGGTACGTCAGATTAATGAGACCATCCTGACAGATACAAAGATTGAAATCAAACGTTCGGCCGTACTGGCCAGGGGCCATACGACGCTCGGCGGCTTTCGGGCCCAATCAGCAAGCGACTTGTCCAAAATTCAATGTTTCGCCAATGCGCTTGATTGCTGGATGGTTGCCCCGCGAACCGGAAAGGATATGAACAACGCCTTGAAACAGATCGGCAAGTCTTTGTGCCAGTTGTTTTACGGCGGCAAAGGTAGCTACCAGCAGCAACATTGCCCTGAATGTTACGAGCCGGTAGCCTGGCGCAACCTGTTATATAGCCTAATAGAAAATGCCGTTTTGCCGGAACAAAAACTTTATCCGTTTGACTGCCAGAATTGGTCAGTCTGGACCGGTAATCTGAAGGTGTTTCTGAAAAAGTATCACTTGGCCCTCATCCTGCCAGACGGCGCCTGGGATAAGATAAAGAATACAGTGAAAGCGCCACCAAAAATGGCCACTCTAACGGTCACCGACCTGTTCAAAACCATCAATTATACTTTTAGTGAACAGATCAGGATAACAACTTTCCACGATGTGAAAGGCGAGTCGCTTGATGCTGTGATCATCGTATCTTCCAAAGATAAAAAAAGCCGCGGAGGGCATTTCGAACATTGGATATCTGCGGATATCGATGAAAAGGAATTTGTAAGGTTCGCTTATGTGGCCAGTTCCAGGCCGCGTCACTTATTGGTTTGGGCGGTTCCTAAGTTAAAAGACCGCGAACCATTCAAGGCAGCAGTAAAATTAGGATTTATTGAACTTTAATGCCTTTTAAGAACCGGAATAATGCAAAAAAATTATTAAGTCGCTTTACAATTAAAGAACTATGCCTGATTTTTATTTTCCAACTGAAAAAACATACGATTTTCTAAAATCCCTGGCTCAGGGTTTTTGCCTTGAGGTAAGTGAAAGGGGAGAAATAGTCCTGATGATAAAAATGGAACCGTCTTTATTAATGGATATTATCAAAGGGTGCAAAATGTCACTTCGCATCAGTAACCCTAATATAACCTATCGTGGGTGCGTTTTAATTGTTTATGACAAGATCCAGGATCCGTTTTATTTCTCTGCCGGAAATTTTGGAGACGAAAGCCTTTTGCTAAAAGGTTTTGACGAGGTAATGATAATATTGGCTACCCAACATAATCAAATAAAAGTTGCACTTTATAATGAATTGAATCATCCCATTTTTACCACTAATCTGCCCGTTTCTAATAATTCAGCAGCATTTGGTCAATGGATAAATAAAGTATACAACACAACTGAATACAGGGATTTTGTGCAAAAAACCTATCAGGTTCCACGGGTAACAGATAATGAAGAGCATGGATACACTATAGAAATAGAAAATACAGATCATTCTAATGAAAAGAAACTGATCATACTTTCTCCTGAATACGGGGAAACATGGCGAGAAGATCAGGCCTCAAAAAATGGATCATTCAATTTAGATGAATATATGTCTAATGGTAAACACGGTAGTTTGCAAGAGCTTAGTATCACAAGTAACCTTAGCCGTTTTTTTCAACCGGGAATTGATTTCTTTTCATCTCCAAAGTATGCCAATGGATTGGAATTTACTGATTACGTTATTATTGATAACAATGCGGCGATCTTTATTGAGTCAAAATATGTTATCAGTGAAAAAAAAACAAAAAAACACCAGGCACTTCACAAAGCAGTTCTTCAACTCAATAAAGCAGAAGATATCATATTAGATAACAATTTAAATTTATTAGAAGATGGTATGCGACGGTCGCTTGAAAACGTCTCTATGGTACTTAAAGTTTGCTTGATTAACGATCGGGTGGAATTGAATGACAACAATACCAAAGTAATTACGGATAATTTTGATAAGTCTGAACTGCCTATTTTTATCTCTCTGACCGCTTTTGTAAACCTGCTGGTCGGTCTTAGTCTAAAAAATGAGCCATACCTTCGAATAAATTTATTTTCTAATATGATTGCTATGTTTAATGAATATTTTAAATCTGATGACAAACTGCTTTACAAAAATTCATTCAGTGTCGAGGGATTAACAGCAGCGGAATTAAATGTATTGGGTCAAAAACGAAGTTGATAAATCGTGTATTTTCCCTAATCAAATATGCACTGTTAATAAATAGAATCAGATTTAAGAATTATTTGCTAAATAGTAGGGGAGATATTATGCCAGAAAAAGTAAGGAAGAAGTAGAAAACGATATTGTTAAGGGAAAAATTAAACGGACAATTCTTACATAAGGAATTGATATTAAACTGCTGTGATTCATTGGTGATAAAAGCCTGTTCCAAATGAGGACCAGAAACAATACCTGACAAATTTATTACGTCGCTGCGCCTCGGGAATTTGTTTAACGCCAAATTTCATTTGTCCCATAGGATTTACATTTTTTGCAGCCAGGAAAATAATCATGCCCTCTATAATTGACCCTAATTGTTTAAACATCGAAGGCAAAAACACACAAAGTGATACCCGCTCCATTTTAGCATCTTTATGATTTAGTGTAATGGTTGGTGACAATACAGATGAATCCGCTTGTAGTTCAAAATTCATTATTACCACACTTTCCAGTTGATGATCCAGCCCATTTCGAATCAATCTTAAAACGCGCATCAGGTATACAGCCTTATTTAGGTTCTCAGTAAACATGTCTTTCTCCCCATATTTCGACTTTATGATTTCATGCAATCTGGGAAAATGGGATTTTTTATCTAACCCTTCTGAGGGGTAAAAGGTCTTGAAAATTGATATAATGAATTGTTCGACATGGTCTGTTTTCTGAAATATTGTTTTACAACGTGACTCTAAGTTTGTAACAGTAGGAATCGCATAAGATACCTTTTGTCCACGTTTGCCTTCATAATCAGCCGTCAGCTTTTGCTCTTCCTGGGTATAAGAATTAATTTCCTTTTCCAGAACGATCAATTCTTTGAGTAATTCCAGCATGGTGAATAACGAAGCTTCGGCATCCACAGGTTTAAATGAGTGTCCCTTGAAAAACGTCTTTGCAAGTAAAAACGTTTTACCTACTAATTCAGAATCCGCACCTTGATCGACCAACAACTTATGAATAAGATTTGGTAAATCGATATTTGTCCGACCAGGATCAATAGAATCCGCTGTAAACGATTCATAAATTGCTCTTTGCTTTACAATAATCAGGCGTTCTTTGATATTGATCATATCAACGATTTTGCCTTCTTCGGCAGTTCCAATATCAGCCATTCCTCCCGATTCACGTTTACGGTCAATAGGGCGTTTTTCTTCCATTTAGCGTTTATTTTAGTTTTTAGTCGTATGTAAATCTACAGCTATTTTTGTGGCTAAATCGAAGCATTATAAAATCAATTGTTCGGTTTCTGTCGGTATATTTGCTGAGAATGAAGCATATACTAAAAAAATTCCTGACTAAATTCCAAACCTCTGAAGGAATGATGGACTTAATCAATCAAGCCGTTGTCCCACCTATAACAGAAATCAAAAACATCAATTTAAATGACCATATTATTTTAGGCACGACAGATAAAGACATTTTTGCCATGTTCAAGTTACGGCAGGGAAACCAATATTATATCTTGCCTGAACCAGACTTAGTGGTTTGTTTATTCGAATGTGGCAGGCAATACGCCATGCAGGTACCTGACTTGCGCAAGAAACTTATCGCTGACCTTGCTAACACCAGTGATACCATGAAAAATTCCTATGAATTTTTCTCGACCTGCTGTCTGGCGGTGATTCCATTAGTTAATGCCCTGGAGTCATTTATGAACCGGATGATACCTGAAGATTTTGAATTTATTTCCGAAGAACCACAACGTAAAACCATACAGAATAAAGAACAGATCGAACGAAATCTTACATTTGAAAAAAAGGTTAAAGAAGTCATCCCCGCTGCAACAGGCAAGAATTTTCATTTAACGTTTCCAGATAAATATACCTTGTTGTATAACCTTAAACAACTCCGGGACGAAATGACACATATGAAATCCTATCATGGTGGAAAGGGTTTGCTTACTTATGAAGATTTATATAACACCGCATTTAAATTTGATTACCAGGCGGCATTAAACGCCGTTAAATTCTACATTAACCATTACGTAGAGAAACTCATTGAACCTTGCACTTGCGGAGCTGACTTTTGAGATGTGCTCTTTTGCTGATAACACCAGCCTAAGCTGGTGTTCGGGTAACAGGATTACTTGTTCTCCCGACAGGGTATAGCCCTGATTAAAGCAATAAAAAAGTATCGTACCTTCTTTTTCAGTAACCCCTGTCACATGATGAAATTTAAAGCCGAGATCCATTAAGTATAATTTGGTGAATAACTCGTTTCCTCTGCTGCGCAAATCCGGTAAGTATTTTGTAATTCTGTAATAGCGTTTTCTGTATTCGTTGAATGCAGTCGGGCATCCGTTGCGCTCGCTCACGAACTCTTTTATTATTGGCACTGGTACGGCAAGCATCCCCGCAATAAACCTGGTCAATCCGGCCAAGCAGTAAACCGCCACATTCTTTGCGCGACCTTGAAATTTCTCTTTGCGTTTCCATCATCTTTAATTTTTAAGTGAAAATTTTTGTTAATTATTTTCACCTGTATCTGGGCCGGTGCGGGACTAAGGACAAGGTGGAGACGCAAAAAATACGGAGGCTCCCAAAGGGATACCCATTTTTTGAGTACGACCTTGATGCAATACACCCATGTACGTCGACTGCCCTATCTTTGTGTAAATGGTTAATAAAATTATATAAATTGACTTATAAGTAAATAAAATTCTTAAATTTGTTCAATAAATTGATTTATAAGTGAAATTCAAACTGGACAAAATCACCAGCTTAAGCGGGCGAATGGCAAGCATCTATACAGTAGTGCTTGCCGGTGATTCGGTTTCCATGTTGGATGATTTTTTAGAAACGTATGCTTATGAATATCAGGAGGAAGTCAATAATATTCTGATGCGGCTACATGCGATAGGCCACAAGGTGGGCGCGCGACTGCAATATTTTAAAGAGAACGAAGGCAGGTATGACGATATGGTATGTGCCTTGTATGATGAACCTGAAAAGCAATTGCGTTTATACTGTATAAGAATAGGCAGTGATTTTATCATTGTCGGCGGTGGCGGCCCCAAACAAACACGAACGTGGCAAGAAGATGCTAACTTAAGTTTTCATGTAAATGCTATGATGGAAGTATCCGCCGGCCTTACTGACAGGCTGCGCAGTAAAGACATGGTTTGGATAAGCGGAGGAATGGACCTCGATGGTAATTTAGAATTTAACGATGAGCATGAATAAGAAATACGGAGCAAAAAAAGCAAATGCTTTGGATCAGCTATTAGCTAAGATCAATCCCGGCGAGCAGGCCGTGATGAATGACCGGATGACTATTGCGGCAAATGTCGATGAACTGCTTAAACAGAAAGGCTGGTCAAAAAAAGTGTTTGCTGAAAAACTGGGAAAGGAACCTTCGGTTATCACGCGCTGGTTAAGCGGCACACATAATTTTACGACGGAAACCTTAAGCGAGATCAGAATGATTTTTGGCGTCACGCTTGTTGATCTGGTGAGGGAATGTCAGCCACCTGTTATGCTGTTACCAAATAACGAGCTGATGCAGTCAGGTTCGACTTTTAGTGCCGCCTTTTACGAAACATCCATACGGCTAAGCGAAGCCAAGGATACGACTACGCTACCGGACGCCAGTGCATTCCAGGTGATGACCAATATCCGCAGTCCGTGGACAAACGTTTCGCCCGGGGTATCCGCACAGGGACCACGAAAAAACCGTGTGAACAAACCAAGGAGAAAACAAAATGAGCAGACATAGGGGAACGGAAACGATTGAGGTGGTTAAGGCTTCCATCAATACGTTAAAGCAGCTAAAAGATCAAGCCAGTTTCGCAACGTTGGCGGAAAGCGTTTTACCATATATAGCGTCGCCGAAGATGCAAAATGGAATGATCCTTAATACTTCGTTAAGAACAGTTTTTTCTGATTTGCCGGAGATATTGGTAGATCTTGGGGATTCTACTGCGATATCTGCTATATTCATTCAGCTCTTTGTACTGGATCATTTTTATACGAGAGATCAGCCTCAAATAACGACGGTAAATGAGGTTTGGCAATATTTTGGTGATAGTGAAGATTTAAGAAAAACCTTTTTGCATCGTGCAGACCGTTCGCTAATGATCGTTTATCTGGAGCATTTTGCAGGAAATACGTGGAACGATCTGGCGCTAACTCTGGATGACGACTGGAGTTCAATTAACCTGCTGGATGAAAGCTTACTCTATTGCAGCGTATCGCTAAATGGGATATTTCACTTTCTGACTACCGCGAAAAAGCTACATCCCAATGACTTGGCTATCCCCTCATTAGGTGGTAATGTACTGCTAAAATTACAACAGGACCCTGCTTTAATACAACAGCTAAACGAGCGGTTGCCCGAGGTCTTTGAGAATGAAGATCTGCGACAAATGTTACCCACGTTTATGCGGGCGCTAATTGGTGACAACGCCAAAAAGTTCAAATCATTTGCGGATCAATTATCTTCGACCTATGGGCAGATTTATCCCGGCGAAACTTACTTTGCTTTGGGCCTGGCCTGTCCTGCCGATCCCAAATCCCAGGCGCTATTTAAGAAGCTTATTGATAGTGCTCTACAGCGGGGAGAACTTTCGGAACCCCATTATTTGCAAGCTGCCGATGTGCTAAATTTGTCTTCTGCCGATGTGATTAGCGTAGCCATCTCCATTAGTCAAAATGGAGAGGATACGGAAAGCTTCCTTCAGCCAATAAGATTTTTGCAAAGCCATTTAGAAAGTATCGATGAAAAATGGTTTCGTGAGATTGCTTTTTATGCAATGACGCGGATCAAGGGACGTAAAAATCATTTGTTGGAAAGCCTCATTTATAGTTTAAAGGAAATCAACTTGGATTTCGTTTACAGGCTTTTTACGGCACGTTTTACCGCCTTTGGGGAAGAAGGGGTTCTGAACGATAGCTGGCACAACCTGATCGAAGAAGACCCTGGCCTATTTTCGCACTATCTTACACTTTGGTTACGGGACGGGAATGCGGCCACCCATAGGGCAATTCTGTTTCTTTGCGGAGCACCAGACATACCCTCATTTTTTTTCAAAGTTTCGCCGGAATTGATGCGATCCGCGAGTTCGTCAGACAAACTTTATATCGCATATAAGATAGCCGGCTATGTTTATTCCGCCGAACATTTGCAGGAACTGTTGTTTTCCGTATTGGAAAACGTAGATGCAGAAGAAAGCAGGTTACTGGATTCGTTATTTCAACTGTTTTATAACTATGTGATTTACAACTACCGCGGTACACTCGAAAAAATTGACCGAATACTGGAAAACCGAAGCTTGCCCGCACACCTAGTTGAGTTTTATAGTTCGCTAAAAGCTGAATACAAGCAATATTTTGCGGAATTGGATAAAGTCAGATCATTCAAGGAATTGCAGCCAGACAACCGATTAGTAGAGTTTATACAGTTTTACCGGCAGCAAAAATTTTCCGCCCAAATGAATAGCGCGGAGAGAACAGGACTAAGCAGGTTATTTAAAAACACACCTGTCCATTCACACCGCTGGGCGATACGCAGGCCTGAACAGGAGGTTCATGAAGTTCACCCGCTTGGTCACATCAGTACAAGTGTAGAATTCCCGTCCGGTGAAAAACTAAATCCAACGTATCAGGAAATGACACGACGTACTTATCAAAGATTACTAAGAAATGAAATTAATATTAGCTGAGTATATTGACTCCTTGAAGGAAGATGGTGAATTAGACAAACTAATTCAGGATATCCTTCGCGCCTATGGCATCACGATTTTCGTCGCGCCCGAGAAAGGACGTCAGTTCGGCGTTGACATTTACGCGGTTGGAAAAGATTTTGAAGACAACGGCAAGGAAAAAGTATTTCTGATCACGGTTAAACAAGGTGATTTAGATCGCAATACCTGGCATGGTAATCAAAACGCTTTACAGCCGAGCCTGGAAGATATCAGAACGGTATTTATCAGAAGCAATCTTGCAGCTCAACACAAACATTTGCCTATCAAGATAGTGGTTGCATTTAATGGCCTACTTAAACAGCACATGCAACAAAACTGGCGGGGTTATACAGAAACCCATCCGGAATTCGACTACGCTATTTGGAATAGTGGCTGGCTTTTAGAACAGTTTGAAGCCAAACTGTTAAATGAAGATGCTTTCAGTTCGGATACAAGGTCGTTATTGCGAAAAACGATCATTCACCTGGAAAACCCGGATTATCAGTTAACCGACTTTACTGAGCTTCTGAACAAGGTCATTGATCAGTTTAAGGCAGCTAAAAACAAGAAAGCCAAACTGAAGGTGCTTCGGGAACTGCATGTGACCGTTTCCATCGTTTTAAAATATGCTGAACAGGCTGACAACCTCATGCATGGCATTCGGGCGAGCGAAAAATACCTCCTTACTTTGTGGCCCGTTCTCAACCCCGGTGAACCAGATAAAGATTTTACTTTAGCTTTTGTAGCGGCACATGATACGCTGATGCGAACCTATTTAGCTTATTATCATAAAATCGGCTTCGTTGGCTTTATACGAGATGGTTATAGCCGAAGGGCACATGACCCGGTAATCTATACCGACACAATTTATGAACAGATCGGCCTTATTAGTATGACCGGATTAATACTCATGCAAATGCGCGACCTTGTCGGTCAAGCCAATCAAGCTAATGTGGACGCTTTCAAAGATAATCTTGAAACCAAAGCCAAAGAAGTGGCCGCAACGCTGATCACCACATTTAACAATAACCCGATCATTTATTCACCGCGTGCAGATGACCACCATATTGAAATTTGTCTGGCGTTTATTCTTTTGCAGCAGCTCGGTTTGCATGAACAGATCAGGTCCTTATTGTATATGTTCAATAATCAAATTGGCGAAGGGTTTATGTTTCTGCATATTTTCCCAGAGTTTACCAATAACCGGCGTAAAATTGCTGAACTTGAAGTAGATTACGATAAGCGGATTAAGTATGACTACCAAGCCAGCAATCTTTTTACAGTACTGGCAGAATGGGCAGCCATTACTAACGACACAAATTGTTATCGCCTTTATTTTGAAATGAAAGAAAAGCTTTTGAAAGAGATGGACCTTTTGCTTTGGTTTCCAGAGAAAGAGACGGAAGACATGCTTTTTACGAAAACGGCCACCCTGGAGTCTGGTTATGCACTTTCAAATATAGTTTTGCCAGAATCGCTAGAGGAAATGCGTGAACTCATGAAACGCGAGTATAACAATAATGCTTTTGAGAAAGAATTCAGTTTTATCAAACAAGGAATTTGGTCGATAGGTCTGCTTGCTTCCCGTCATTTCAGAACTTATATATTTCCGCATTATTGGCGCCAGTTTCTACAGGATAAAATCGCTGGTTAACGGTCATTGGTTTTCTTACCTTTGCACTATGATTAGCAAGGGATTGCGTCATTACCTGTTTTCGCTATAAAAGGAAATTTATCTCCCTTTAAAAAATCTTCAAGAAAATAACAACCACTTTAGAATTAAGCATCCAAGGAAAATTAAAACCGTGCCGTTGCCGAACATAAAAATTCAAATTTAGGTCACGTAGGGAAAATTTGCCGACAGTGATTTAACCTAACTGTTTCCAATGTACTCACTAAAGCGTTCTAAAATAAGCCTTGATTTGCTACCAAATTTGCTACCACTAATAGTTTTGGTCAATAAAAAGACCATTTGTGTAACATAAATGGCCTTTTTATCATCAAGGTTGCGGAGAGGGAGAGTTCAGAACTTTACTTACAACATGATCGATTTTAAGCTGCTTTTTTTTTAACAATTTGTAAATACTCCACGAATCACGCAATGAGCTGAACATGTAGCCGTTCTTAGCGCTTCGCTGGCAGCGGCTTAAAGACAGCCAACGAAGGATAACTATTTATTATATTTCATTAGGCGTTGAAATTTAAAAATTCAGCTCAAAGCTATCCCGCGAGTGCCTAAAATATACCATCCCAGAGCCTTAGCCGCATGTTTATGGCTGTTAGCACACTGCCGTTGCTTCGTTTTAAACCATTAATTTTCAGTATGTTCCTAATGGATTCGTTATCTTTGGCAACGATGGATATGAAAGCCTTTATCGATAGTGGTGAGCTGGAGCAATATTGCTTCGGATCTGCCGATGCTGTCCGTGCGAAGGAGATCGAAGCTTTGCGGCTGGCGCACTCGGAGATCGATCAGGAATTAAACGCCATTGAGGCTGCTTTAGCGCGAATGGCGATTAACTTGGCCATAACGCCCGATCCTCACTTGAAAAGTCGTATACTGTCTGCTGTTTTCTCGGAAGACAGGCTCGATCTGAATAACCTGCCGCCGACCAGCCAATACGCTGACCATGAAAGTTGGCTGAAAGCTGTGGAACCGCTGTTACCTGCCGAATTTTCCGAAGATTTCTTTGCACAGGTTTTGCAGCAAAATGATAAGCTCGCGCAAACCCTGGTCGTTACTAAACTGGACGTTCCTGCAGAGATTCATGAAACCGTCAGAGAAAGCTTTTTTATCTTGAAGGGCACTTGCGTTTGCAGGGTTGGCGATGAAGTTTTCACGCTGAATGCGGGCGATTATTTGGACATTCCGCTACATACCAGCCACGATATTAAAATACGATCACCTTATGTGGTAGCGATCCTCCAGCATCAGTTTTAATAATTACCTATTATGATGGCAGCATTTTAACCATCTGATTAACTCATGGCTTTTTAAACCGACAGCATGTCCCGCTATTTACATACCGACGAATCTTTATTACAGATGATCCTGGACAAAAGCAGACCAGGCGCAGAGGCTGTATATGATCGATATGCCAGGGTACTACATCTGGCGATCTTCAGGATCGTGCAGCAAAGGGAACTTGCTGATGACCTGCTCGAAAAAACGTTTTGTAAAATATGGAATGATATTGACCAGTATAATAAACTGCAGGCACCGCTGTTAGCCTGGATGCTGGCCATCGCCAAAAATACAGCCCGCGCTGCTGCTAACAATTACGGATCATAAACGCAGTTCGATGTGACCGGATCGTTTTACGGAAGTATGGCCTTCCGGATCTGTTCTAAACGCTTGATGATCTCTTCATTGATAAATTCCAGGGAGGGATATGGCTCATAGGCAACTTCGAACCGTGTCATGATGTCACAGATCTCCAGTAAAAGTGACTGATCCAGCAATGGGTTATTGTCCAGCTGGACGCAGTCTTCGAGCCCTATGGTTTTGGAAAGATAATAACTTTCCGCATTGATCAGAATACCGTAGATCAGCCGGTCGGGCAACTGCCTGGTCACGTGCACGATCGATAAAAAATAGGTTAGGTTATTTATTTTAAGCGGGATCATATAGACAAAAAGGGTTTGCCCCCGGTTGTTTAACACCTTGATTGTTAAACAGTTTTATTTAAATTATTCGTAATCAATTGTTTAAACCCTGGACGGTTTGCTGAGCACCTAACAAAATCAACACAGCCGTGTTACTGTAACAATGAACATGATCTTGTATAGAATTTTATTTTTTTGCCTGGTGCCTGTCGGCGTCTATATCCTCGTAAAAACAATTAAATTGCTAAAAGGCGTTTTCAACGGCGAAGTGATCGCCGAAATTCCTTTCACGCAAAAAGAAGTGACGTTCAATATTGTAAGACCTGGTATTTATGCCATATGGCAAAAGGGCCAGTTGTTCCGGCGCACGCCGGTGGATAAATTTCAGCTGAAACTGAATAAGCTGACATCGGGTGAAAGCGTCTCTTTACCCAGATCATTTTTTAGTCCTTATCTGAATGGTATAGATACCGGGCGCCTGGAAATGAACCGCTTCTCTGCCGAAAGCGGTAGTTATCGTTTAACTATAATAGAAGGTAACAGCGTATCCATCTTTGAAAAAATAGCCCTGAGCCTGGTTCCGGCTAAACCAGTTGATTACAGCAAGTATTTCATACAGGTAAGGGAAAGCCGCCCGGTTTACTTTATCATCGCTGCTATCCCGCTTTTTGCGCTTTCAGGATTGATGATGATTGGTGGCCTGGTAGCCGGCTTTATGGCACCGGCCATACTTTCGGATCCGGGCTTTTTAATCTGAGCGTCATGACAAAACTTATGTTCAATAACTTAAAAAAAATGATCGTACTGATCGGGTGCTGTGCCGTCCTTTCATCCTGCCTGACATCAAGCGTTGACTTAGAAAACGTGACCCTTAAAGAAGAGGTTAACGCTTTAATAAAGGATCGCAAAAAAAGTGTCGATCAATTGGAGATGCTGAGTGGTTTGCCCGGCTATAAAGTTGAGGATATTAAAGGTTACCGGTTTGGCACGGTGGATGTGCCCGAGGGCAGTGGCGTTGAGTTTTTATTTAATTCAATGGCCGAAAAGAGCCTTGCCGGCATAGATATTAATTTCAAAACCGACACCACGGCAAAGGCAGTCAGTGCTTATGTGTTTAAAAAATACGGCAAACCTACACAGGTGATACAAAAGGAAAATACCGTTTATGACCAGACGGACAATGCTTACCGCAGTTCCGCGGTCTATTTGTGGCGTAATGTCAAGCCAGGAATATCCTTGCTCTTATTAAACAAAAACGAAGAGATTAATAAACAACCCTGGCATACGGCTGAAATTATCATCATCAAAAATGAAATTATCCCGGCTTCGCCTTTGAATAGCAGTACCTCACTCAACAGGATCATCCAAAATTATACCCCACTTGATTAAGGACAGAAAATGAGCCTGTACTAGAGCGAACATTAAGTCATTTAACCTGTTAAGCTATTATGAAAAATCCATTTGAAAAAGAAGATCATACCGGGCTGATCGTAGGAATAGCGATAGGTGTAACGGCGGGCATTGGTTTGGGCTGGTTATTCCTGACAGATAAAGGCGCGCAATACCGCCGTCAGATCAGCCGCAAATTTAAGGAAGGCGTCAGCGATACCGCAGCTGAAGTGATTGATAAAAAGACTATCATACCCAAAAAGATGGCGAAAGTGGCGACCGATGCGGTCATTAAAGATTAATTATGAAAAAGGGAAAAGCACTGATCGCAGTTGCGGCCGCCGCCGGCGCTGCAGGCATCGCCTACGCATTCTGGCCTAAAAAGAAAGTGCCGGCCAGCGCCATTGTAGAACCCTTTGATAAAGAGCGGTATCTTGGTAAATGGAACGAAGTCGCCCGGCTGCCTAACCTGATCGAAAAAGACCTGCGGGACCTGACGGAGGAATATTCACTTAATGAGGACGGTACGATCAAAGTGGTCACCCGCGCTTTCAATCCGGTAAAAAATAAAGCGGTTGAAGCGACCGGCACCATCAAATTTAAAGTGGCGGAAACGCGTGGTCAATTGGAAGTGGCCTATTTCCTGCCGATCTACCTGGATTATAATATCCTCGACATTGATGAGCATTATCAATATGCCTTGGTGTCTGGAAGCGGAATGGGCTATTTATGGCTGCTATCCCGCGAAAGCAGCATGCCGGAAGAAATGAAACAACGCTTCCTGGGAAAGGCTATGGCCCTCGGATTTGAGATCAGCCAACTGGAATGGATGGACTATTAAGTGAGCGCAACGATGGACTACCCGGTTTACCTGCTCCATTTGATACTTGCCCATCCTTTTGCTTATATGGCGGTGGCGATCGTTTTCCCCATCGTGATGGCTAATATTTCAAAAGGCCCTAAAAATAATTTTCAAAAAGGTCTTTACATCAATTTGTTTTTAGGGATACCACTTAACTTTATTTTCGGGCATGCCATTAACAGCCGCCTGATCTACGCGGTGGGTAAGCAAGGTAAGGCCGAAGTGATCGGCAGTTACCAGACCAGTACGCGCTATAATAATCATGATGTGGTCGGCTACCGGGTGCTGATCCGCGCGCAGGATGGAAAAGTGATCCAGACCGGTTTTGCGGATGATGATTTTAATGTTTACCCTTCGCATAACGCTGTAACCTATCCGCAGCAGGGCGACCGGTTCAATGTGCGTTACCTGGAACATTTTCCGGGCAGCTTTATCATCATCACCAATGATGACAGCCCCTGGGCGTTGGCTTTGCAATGCGGTGGCTGGAAGCACCAACTTAATGAAGCGCGCAGGAAATTCGAATTTGATAAAAGCAACCAGCAGTTCAAAACTGCCTATATCAAAGCCATCAAAGATTACATCAGCAAGCGCTGTTATACCGATACCCTTGACCTTCAGCAATATTACGGAGATATTAAAGCCGCCGAAAATGCGAAACCTTAAAACGATCATCATCACCGGCCTTTGCCTGATCTGCCTGCAAAGCTTGGGGCAGGGTGTGCCCAAGGCTTATGAAGCCATCAATTACCAGGGCAAAGCGAATGGACGATTGGTAAAATTTATGCTGGCCAATGGCTATATCGGTGCCAGTGCGCTAAAACTATCCGTGCCCCGCAAAACAAAGCCCATATCCTTTGAACCCGAGGCCGGGGTAGCAGACGAACATAACCGGTTGAAATTTATAACCGCCAGCTCAAATGATCAGGAATATTTTATCATGGAGAATATGCTGGAAGTTTATGAGCAAACACCCCGATCGATTTCAGGCATTTATTTTTTGAATGGTAAGAAAATTCCTGTCAAATTCGAATCGGTAAAAGGCCGTAGACATTAAAAGACTATTCTTTATAAATATCAAAACGGCTAAACGGCATTTTGCCAAAGTTCCTTACGGTGTAGACCTTCTCTTTGACATTTTCAGGATCGGTTGCGTGGAAACTTTCATGCCCATCCTTATAAAGGAACCAACTCTTTTCGGCCGCCGAATACTTGAAGGTAATGATCCTTGTCCAGCGCCAGCCGCTGCCGCCATAATGCTCGACTGAAAAATAACCATGCTTAATCGTGATACCGGTAAAAGGGTCGCCCATCATGCCGCCGCAGTCCACACAGTACACTGCGTTGTCGCTCCGGGCAGTTAAACGATAAGTATGATCCGGGCCACCAATAAAGATCAGCAGCGGCCGCTTTTCCGGATGCGACGCCACTTCCGAAGTTTCCTTTTCATTGGCTTTGTTCAGCACCACGATCAGATCGGGATAAGCATCCAGGTTGAGGTCGCCACCAGTGCTGTTCAACACTTCATAACCTTTGGGAAGCAGTTTGCTAACGGCCGCTGGTAATGGCTGATCCTGCGCTTTGCCGGGTAACGATAGCAGGCATAATAGGAACGGTATAATGTTTTTCTTCATTTGGCTTTGAGATGTGATTTAACAGCGGCTACAATTTCCAGTTTTTCCTCGTCTTTTAATACGCCCAGCGCTACTAAAGGGAAAGGGCCGGAATCCAGTGTCAAAATGAGCTGACTGCCGGTCCAGGAATTCTTTTTATAGTCGATATCCCTGATGGCCTGATAGGACGAAAAGGTCAAAGCGCCGGTATCGATCCCCAGTTTCGATAGCCTGGCCCCCTTGGGTATTTCCCGGTAATAAAAACCCTGCTCATCCAGCCTGGCCCGCTCTACACCGTCGGCGTACCTGATGTACAAATATCCGCCTGCCAGAAAACCAGCTTTAAAAATTAACAGGATGAGGGAAAAGATAAATCCAGGTATACCGTCAAAGCTGAGCACTATGATTTGGAAGTTGTACCAGAAATTCTGGTGGAGATCGATCCCGCCGAAGGTAATGCCAAGCCCCATCAGGAGCAAAATGATACCGACAATAACTGACCGGTAAGGCGGAAGGTAGTAGCTTTTAGTTTCCTGTATCATTTTTGGTTTTGATAGCGTCCCCGGTAAATACGCACCAGGCTTTCCAACTGGTTACGCTTGCTATAAGCTGTTACATCAATATGAGCCAGACCATTCATGTACCGTACATTGAATACGTGCTTGACGCCCCGGCGGGCGCCCTGGTTAATGATCTCTACGGACGTCTCAATAATATGATCCCAGCTTTGAAAGCCGGTTTCTACGGTATAGATACCTTTACTATTGAAGATGATTCGCGGCTCATGTTTGATCAGGTCCAGCAAAGTGCGGACAACGAGGTACAGCGGGGCTAAGATCATTATGACACCAAGAAAGCTGACTACTTTGGTGGTTCCCGGGCGGAACGCGTTACACTCGATCACGATGCCCACCGCCATCAGCATCAAGCCGAGCATGATATGGATAATCAAAAGGATTTTATTATAATAGATCGTCGTTTCGGCAGGGATCTCGGGATCATCAATGAATATCCCGGGCGCAGCTTTGCGTTCCTGTAATCTCCGCCATTGCTGCCGTTCTTCAGCCGACTGGATCTGTAAGCGATCCATGAACGTACCATAACCGGCGCACAAGGCCATGCTTCGGGCGGCTTTTTTCAACTCCTGCGCATCGTTCACATGCGCGAACGCCCAAAGCTTCCAGCGCGTAGTGCGCTTACTCAGCCATAAAAACGGCAGGAAAAATCCAATGAGGAAAGTAAAGGTCATCACGGCTCCAAAAACCAGCCACACCTGAGTGCTTAAAACCGGACCATCTTTCAGTGTAATAAAGAGCAACGCAAGCGGGAACAGGAAAATGAACAAGCCGATGATCATCAAGATCCTCGGCCAAATTAACATCATCCGCCCGCGGCTAAGCGCCTGGTCTACCGATATCAATTCTCCTGGTTGATCAGGCAAAGGCATAAAAAGGAGTATTAAAATTGAATTGCCGATTCTGCATATATAGCTGATCTGGAATAACGTTAATGCCAACTTTATGTTTGGCCCGGGCCGGGGATTTACCTGCTGGCCGGTCAGAGAAGCCAGGTTTTGATTATCAAAATAGCTTCTAACGGATAATATTTGAGGATAATCAGTTTTCTAAAAACACTAATGACTATCGCTTGTTACTAAATTAATTAGCAAATGAAAATGAATAGTAACGACAACGAAGAAAAGCTTTTTCGGGGAGACGAAAACACTTTTGATCTAACAGGCGATAAAGGTTCCAATACCATCAAAGACCCGGATGACTGGACGACGGGTGACGAGCCAATGACTGGAGCCCAGCGGTCTTACCTAACTACGCTTTCAAGCGAGGCTGGCGAGGAGTTTAATGAAGAGCTGACTAAGGCAGAAGCTTCTAAACGGATCGAAGAACTGCAACATAAAACCGGCCGCGGCCTTGAAAATGAGTAGCGATGAAAAGCGTTCCAAGGTGCCTAAAATAATGATCATCGATGATCAGCAGGATATCCTGGACCTCATGAGTGATTTGTTAACACCGGAAGGTTATCAGGTAACTGCATTGAAACAGGTGGAGGATATTTTTTTGGAGATCGAAAAAAATAAACCCGATATCATCCTCATTGATTTTTTGTTATCAGGCATCAATGGCGGCGAGTTATGCGCCCAGATCAAGAAAAATCCCAAAACCGGGCATATACCGGTGATCTTCTTGTCAGCGCATTCACGGGTTTTGGAATCCCTGGGGCATTATGGCTACGACGATTTTATTGCTAAACCGTTTGATATTACCGACGTGCTGACAACGATCGACAGGCATTTACACTCCGGGGTAAAGAAATGAATTTTATAAAAAGGGGCGTTGAAGAACGCCCCTTTTATGGTTATACGTGCAGCTTACTGGCACGCTTTTGCTTTTTTGCCGGAGCATCCTCCTTCTGCTGCTCACTTTGTTTTTTACCGGTCGTTTGCTTTTGTTCGGGTTTCAGCAACTCTTCGCGTTTGATCTTTTTCATTTGGTGATCATAGAGATCAACGGTTTTGAACTGCGGGCTGGCGGCGATGAAGTATTTTTTTTCTTCGCCATTGCGCTCAGCCGTGATCTGTTGCGTGTTGCCTTTTTTTAGCGAGCGGAGCAGGTTCTCGGTGCCTTCCGGGGTGGTCAGCTCCTTAATGCCTTTGTCTTTTAGAGTGGCCTCAAGATCAAAGCCGTAGTTCTCATTGAAGCGCTTGATCTCCTTGTTGCCGTTTTGGGTCAACTGCTTGTCGTCCAGTTGCAGCCAGGCGTGGTAACCTTCGCCTTCTTTGTTATACAACTGCTTGTAAACCGCGCGGCCTTCCATCAGGTTAAAGGCTTCTTTGGCAGTAACGCCATTCCCCTTATTAATATAAAAGGTTTGGCTTACTTCGTTCTCCTTCCCTTTTTTCAGCGTGGCATCAAACTTATTGAAGAAGTATTGCTCGTCACCGGCTTTAAAATAAAGCGTATAGCCAATATTTTGCTGGTTGAATTCATGTTTGGCGGTTAGTGTAAATTCCGGCAATTCTTTTTCAATGTTTTTCTTCAGGGCGGTATTTACTTGTGTGCCAAAGCCCAGGTTTAACAAGGTTTTTTCCAATGATTCTAATTTTTGCTTGTTCATGATATTATCTGTTTTTAGTAAATAAATTTGTTGTTGTGTTGCTTTAAGGTTCATGGGTGTGCCGGCGATATCGGCGGTAACGTCTATGTAATGTAGGCGGGCTTCCAGCAACCGAACGGCTTTATCTACGGAGACATCGGGCTCGAATACCTGGTCCCGAAGTTGAAGGCCGGAAGTTAATATGGCGTCATAGTTGTCAAAAACGAGTAGGCCGGTTTCATACTTATCAAGATTAATTTGAAAGCGGGTGTTATCCTTTTCGATGTAAAGCGAGGCATAGCTATATTCAGTATACATGGCCTCCCGCAACTGATCGACGATATCTGGCTCACTGAAGCCAATGTCCGCCAGCTGCGTTTTGAGTTCATAAAAATTAATGGCGGTGTCCATTTTTAACCCCCTTCCTGATTTTTTGTGCTGGTGAGCTCAGCAATTTAACTTTGGCTCCCTGTGCTATGATCTTCTGACTTAATTTTTCAGCAGTGATGGGCTGTAGTTTATCATCCAGCAATTTGATGGTCCGGTTAGCCGGGTCTGCCTGTACATGGATGCTCAGATAAGACCGGCCTTCTTTCCAATAGGTTGGTACTTGCTGGCCATTCTCTAAATACCGGGCAAGTTCTTCTTTATTGCGGGTGATCGCCGGCAAGGCATCTAATGCGGTTTTGATATCAAAGCCATAATCCGGGGTATAATGTTGAACGGCCTTGGAGCCAAGTTCCACCCAGCGCTGGTTTTCATGGCCGGATGCGTCTGTATACCGTTGTTTCATGGCGCGCCCTTCGAGCAGGCTCCAGATCTGGTTGGTTTTTAGATCAGGCCAATCGCTGAGTTCAAAATCATGTGCTTTTTTTACCTCGCCGTTTTGCAGCAGGGCGCCGCTAATCCGGTTGAGCTGAAAATCCCCGAAGGCATCTTTTTCAAAATGAAGGTCGAGGCTTAATCGCTTTTCGGGTCCAAGCTGGCAATCCAGCGGTAAGCGAAGGTTTTTTTGGTCCGGTTCCAAATGGTTTTCCAGTCGGCCGGCGAAGGAGCCGACGCCTGCGTCCTTTAGTTGTATTTTGAGGCGCGCTATATTATTGTCCCTTTGTTGCTGTTGTCGCCTTAAATACCTTGGGCCATCCAAAAGTCGGTCTCTCAATTGCGTAAATATCCGTTGCAGCAGGTTGGGGTATAATTGTTTTTCAAGCCTGGCAACCTGGTTATGGAGTAAAAGCATGAATGGCTGCTCATCGGGCCGCGCCGTTTGGCGCAGGCGGTGCTTGGCCTGACGCAGATGGTCAAGCTGGAGGCGTAATAGCGTATGCGCATCTGCTGAGCCAGTTTTGAGCAGCGGTTCTATTTCTTTTTTGCGGTCTTCCCAGGTTTTAAAAGCCAGGAGGACACGGTTAGCGGGGACTTTCATGACGGTCTTATTTGTTGATCTTTAGCAGGACCGGATATTGGTCGCTTAATTTCACTTTGATCTTTTTAACTTTTTTGCTGAATAGGCCCTTAGCCGCATTAACCCCTCCGGCTGCGGCTTGCGCGCCGAAGCTTTGGTCCATGCTCAGGAACTGCATACTTTGAATGGCATTATCCGTACCCGAAGTTGCCGCCCCGCCCAGTTCGGCTTCAGGTGCCGGGATGCCGGGCATTCCGTCAAGGCTGAATACCGTAAGGTTAACGGGGATGATCTGTTTGTCCAGCCGGATATTTTGAATGGTCAGCAACAGGCGCTGGTTAGAAACCTGGCAGACACCGAAGAGCTCATGACCCTTGGGCAGCAATTGGTTTTTCAAGGTAACGGTGTCGGTCAATTTTAACTTTACCGCTGCGCCGTCTTTGACTTTTTGCTTTCCATCAACGACCGCAGGTATAGCCCTGAAAACGCTTTCACTTGCTTTTTTCTTAATGGTTTGGGCCCGGGCGGCTTCCGGGTTCTGGATAGCCTGGATCTTGGTCAACATATTACTTAATTGTTTCATCTCCGGATCCTCACCGCCTGAGGATCGCATCGACTTCATCATCTGATGCAGGCGTTTTACCTCCGGATCGGGGCCCTGGCTGGCATACGAGACCTGCTGCGGCTGATTGATCTGCCGGTTAAGCTGCGCCAGTTTGGCTTCGATCTTAGCGGATTGCTGATCGGCGTTGCTGACCGGGATCGTTACTTTGCTAACTTTAGCGGAGTCAGCCTGCGTTACTAATTTCGGATCAAAGCCCATCGCCTGGACAAAGTTTTTACTGACGCCGTCTTTGGTGACCGAGGTGTCTTTTCCGGCAGCCTGGTAGATATCCATCTTATCCTTTGGCTTGCTATCCTTGAATTGGGCGGAAGGGAGCGCCAGATCAATACCCTTGTCCGGGATAACGTTTACTGACTTTCCCGCATCCTTGCCGCCACCCAATGCCCAGAAGGCCATGGTCAGGAAAGGCAATATGAGTAAGGGTATGGCCAGGTAAAACTTACGTTTCTTTAAGAATTCATCGCTGTGTGCCGGTGTTGAGCCGGCTTGCTGTTGATTTTCCATGGTGTTATTTTTTTAGAATTAAAGAATCTGTTAGTTTGGGTAGTCCGGACGGCCGGCCGATAGGAGAAGACTGGTAACTGCTGCCCGGTTGGCTCATAGCTAGGCGGCCATAGGGCATGATTAGGCACAGGATCAAACCGCTGGTTGCAAGTAAGCACAGAAATAGCAATGCCCACTTTTGAGTTGATTTGGATAACCGGTTAGCCTGCTTATTCAATACTGCCGCCAATGCGCCTTGCCACCCGATGATCTTCACGGCAATGGCTTTTGCCAGTTCATCCTGTTTTTGCTTGCTCCGTAACATATTATTGATTTTGTATGGTGGTATCACGGTTAGCCAGTATCTGCCAGTGCTGAATGAGGAAGCCGTGCGGATTATTATCGGTCTGCAACTGGATATCCCTTACCTCCCCCTGGGTGACCAGTTTGCGGTAAACGGTACCACTGGAACGGACCAGTTTTTCAGTCGCATAACAGGTGAATAAATAAGGAAACTGCTTTCCTTCCAGCGCGGTACTATCTATTTTGATCTCCTGTGATATATTAGCCGAGATCAGGTTGTTATAATAGCCGGATTCCTGCAGGTTGTCATATTGTCTTTTGGCGGACTCGTCAGCCAGGTAAAGGGCTTTGGCCACGTTGGCATGTATGGCTTTATCGTCCGGGCTGAGATCAAAAAAATACTCGTGGAAGGTTTTGATATGGTCGCGCAGTTCAACCGGCAGGTTGATGTTGCGGTCAGCGGCTACGGCTTCCAGAACTTTGCCGTTGTAAAGGATATGGACGCGGTTCTGCGCCTGGTTGACCACCTGGTTGCTCTTGTAAATACAGAAGCACATGGTGAGCACGTTACCGATGATCAGGAAAATACTGAACTGCCGGATGTGCTTAAAAGCGGTGTCGATATTTTTGAGGTGTGTAAACATGACTTTTAATTTTAAGTGAATGATCTGTTATTTGCCGGAAAGCTTTTGTTCCTGGTAGTTATCGGACTTACCGCCGCCGCCGTTGTAGCCTTCCATAAAGTTGCCGGGTGCGCTCGCGATGTTTGCCGCGCCCTGCTGCATACGGCCCCCGGTTGCAGCACCTGCCTGCATGGTGCTATTGGAAGCATGGCTGACCATGGTGTTTACTTTTTGCAATAAACCATTGCCGCCACTGGCATGGACGATATAGTTTGCCACGCTGGGTACCGTGAAGTAGCCGATGATACCAATGATGAGGAAGATGAGATAAGCCGTGTCCGTCGCACTGAAAAAAGTATCTCCGGCGGTTTGCACTTGTGAGATATCCAGCTTGAGCATGTTTTCCTGTACCTTACCGATGATCGCGCCGAATATATTGCCGACCGGTAGCCACAAAAAGACATTGATATATTTAGCCAGCCAGGTGGTGAGGGTGTGCTGAAAACCGTCAAACACAGATAGTCCCAAAACGATCGGTCCGAGTATCGCCAGAACGATCAGGTAAAAGGTGCGGATGGTGTTGATGCAAAGGGCAGCGGCCTCATAGCACACCTGTAGTATCTCCGACATCCATTGCTTGATGCTGTTCCGGAAATTGTAGGACATTTTATCCATGCGGAACTTCATGCCATTATCCAGGCCATCGATGATGCCGCTGTTCCCGCTGCCGTCCGTATCTTCCGGGTGGGTGTATTTGTACCAGCGGCCTTCGTCACCACTGCCGCTTTCGCCGACATACATCTGCCAGGAAGCGGTCTTTTTTACGGCCTCGTCTTTCGCCTGCAACAGCTTAGCAATAGCCGCATCTGAATTTTGCACCATTCCGGCAGTAGCACTTACTGTTGGCGACATCACGCCATTGATGACTGCGATAACAGTCGGGAATAGCAGGATGCAAAGGCCTAAGGCGAAGGGCCTTAATAACGGATAAAAGTCGATCGCTTCAGCACTGGCGATCTGTCGGTAAACCCTGGCGGCGATATACCAGAGCGCCCCGAATCCAGCAATAGCCTGGCCGACACCGATCAGCTGACCGCACATCGGCAGCATATCATTGTAGACACCATTCAAGGTGCCCTGCAGGCCCTGGATGTCGGTCGCCAGACCCTCTGCCTGCGAAAATAAAGGAAAAAGTATCCCTGTTACCGCCATTAGGACGGTTGTTATTATTGTCTTTTTCATAGCTTGGGATTAATTGTTTATACCATAGAGCTGTTTGAGCGTTCGGCTGTCGGCAGCCGTCTTGCCCCGCTGGAGGGAGAGTAAGACGCCCTGGTTGTTAAATGACCTTAGAAAAACAAGCTTATCGGAACTCGTACTGTAGATGCGATCAATGGCTTTGATGCGGTCGGCATCGGACATGCGCAGTTTGCCGGCGGTAAGCACATTGGTCAGCTCCCCGATATTGTCCAGACTCTCCGAGATCAGCCGGTCGTAGACATGGCTCATATAGCTGAGTTCGGCCATGCTGAAACTCCCGCTTTGCCGGAAATTCTGGTAATTCCGTTTGTACTCATCGAGCAGATTAGCCTGTATGGAAATGATCTCTGTTACCCGGCCGTAGTTCCTGATGCCGGGGCTAACCGCCATCAGGCCATTCAGGTATACGCTGTGCAGGTCAAAATTCCCCTTGGACAGCGAAGAAATGGTGCCATAACCTTGCTGATAGATTTGGTAACCGGTCTTCATATCCGACAGGATACTTTTCATCTGGGTCAGTTTTTCGATATCCAGGAGTAATTGCTGCATTTCCTGCACCTGCGCCTGACTGGTTTCCGGTTTAAATATCGCGAGGCTTATCAATCCGAAAGTGAGTACGATGATCCAATGCTTTTTCATATCCGTAAATTAATTAATACCATAAACTTGTTTCGAAACAGCGACCTGGTTTTGTTCCTGCTGCCGGCTTTGTACCATGATTTTAACCTGGCCCGCAAAACCGGAGGCGAACTTGTAGTTAGCCAGCATAGCGGAATGGATCTTGGTAAGCAAGGCCATTCTTTCCGCGTCACTCATTGTTACTTGGTTGTCGCTGATCACGGTTTGCAGGGTATTTAATTGCACATCGCAATCTTTTAATAAAGCAGCGTTAACACTTGACATGTAGTTTTTTTCCGGCGCGGTCATTCCGCTGACCTGGTTGATCTCCTGCGTTCTTTTCAAAATATCAGCCTGCCAGGCCATGATGTCTTTCACCATATTGTTGCTCCTGACCAGAGGATCGGCGATGCTTAACCGGCTATAATAGGTATGATGCAACCCGTTTTCTGATTTCAGGTAACCAGAAATAGAACCCAGCCCGTTCGTAGCGATACCATAACCTTGTTTCAGATAGCTGGAATAAACCTGTAAAGCGGCGATCTGCTGCAGCAGGTACTTTTTTTGCGTTTTTTTCTGCGAGAACCATTCCGCAAATGTCTGCGCTTTCGCGTTGATGGCCATACCGGCGCTGATCGCCGTAAAGAGCGAGAATACCAATAGCGCACGGACCTTAGTGCGAAGTTCGGCAGATCGGGTCATTATTTCTTTAATTGATTCCATAAAGCAATTGCGTTGTTTTAGTGTCGCCCAGTTCTTTGCTGCGTTGCAGGCTCAGGATCTGATTTTGTGTGTTGAAGCGATGCAGGTCGCTGTAGTTCTCATCCAAACGATTGCCGGCGTGATTGACCAGTTCCAAACGTTGTTCATCGGTCATTTGCGTTTTGCCCGGGTTGACCACCAACATGATCTGGTCGAGGTTCTGGACGCTCGAGGCGAGGATCCCTGAATAAACCCTTTGCATCTCCGACAACTCAGCTGGACTGAAATGCTTGTCCTGTTTTAGTAAAATCCAGGCGCGGTTGTATTCCGCTACCAATGCTACCTGTTTTACGGTCAGGTCCTTGATGCGCTGGTAATAAGTAATGACGGATTTGATCTTCCATAGCTCGTCGTAATAGCCGCTGTAGAGTTGCTGCTGCTGGCTGGTCCAGCCCGATATTTCCGTTAGTCGTAAACGGGACAGCTGGTTTTCGAGTACCTTTTGCGCGTTCTGCAGCCAGATGGTTTGATTCTGCATGCGCTGCACTTTCAGGTCGATCGCTTTGATGACTTTAGTTACGGTCATTTTAATGACCTCGCCAACTATGAATTGTGCATTTGCCTTTTCTGCATTAAAAGACACCAGTACAATGACCAGGCTTACTGGCAATGTGATTTTCAAAATTTTCATAAAGACCTCCTTTCTCCCGCTTTTGGCGAAAAGTTTGTTGACTGTTAGTTTTACTGTACCTTATTTGATCTTTTGATAAGTGCCACCGTACTCCAATGTGTGTCCGTCACCTTTGATATAGATTATCCGTCCAAATTCACCCTCCTGGAGCAGCATTTTGGCCGGGTCAAAAGTTGCCATCCATTGTTCCTGCCTGAATTCTTTCGGTAGTACTTTTCCCTCCCGGATGCGGTGGTATGCGTCTCTTCTTTCTACCTGGTAGGTATTGGCGTTGAGATTATAGGCCTGAATGACGAGAGTGTCCGTGGCTATACTGTACTCATTTTTAAAACTCATTACATATACGCCCGACACTAATTGGTTTTTGCTGTCTTTACAGGCAATCGCAAATAGGGCAATAGTGCTCAGCAATATTATTTTTAATGTTTTCATAGTTTTGGTTTATAGTAATTAATGTGTTGTTCGCGGACTAATGCCGCAATGCCTTTTTCAATGCTGCCGTGAACGGCCGCGTATTCCTGCACTTTCACCCGCTCTTTTCCTTCGGTTGTGTAGGCATAATATTCTTCCGGCGATAGCTCATTCTTGAATACTTTCATGACCTGGCCACCCAGGTCGATATAGATCTCGCGGTTATCCTTGTTGACCGATAAAACTTGCTGTTTACCTTTGTCGGACATGCCGAGCGTGTCCTGCAGTTTATCGAACTTGTTCATAAACTTGCGCATATCCATCAGGATCTTGATGTCCGCATTATTGATGATCGCATCTTTAATGATCGGGGAACTGATCAGGTCATCCAGTTCCTGGGTGACTACATTAGGAACCCCGTTAAATTTGCGCATCGTTTTAAAAGCGTACTGGATAAAACCGGCCATTCCTGAATTAGCAATGGCTTTCCAGGCCTCGTCAATGGTCAATACTTTGCGGATCCCCTTTAGCTTACGCATCTTGGACAGGAACATTTCCATAATGATCAGGGTAACGACCGGGAATAAAATGGGATGGTCTTTGATCGAATCCAGTTCGATGACCACGAACCGCTGATCCAGCAGGTTCAAATTTTCCGAAGCGTTAAGCAGGTAGTCAAATTCCCCGCCTTTATAATAGGGCCGCAAAACGTACAGGAAATTATCAATGTCGAAATCTTTGTCTTTGACCCGCTGCTCTTTTAAAATCTGGACGTAATGGCTTTGCAGGTAATCATAAAAGGAATTAAAACCAGGAAATATCTTTATATCATTGGCCAGGTGCTCATAATAGCCTTGCAATGCATTGGAAAGCGCTACGTATTCACTGCGCATAAAGCTTTCGTTTTCCTGTTTCCACAAAGTCACCAGTAAGGCTTTTAGACTTTCCTTTTTCTCTGTATCCAGGAATTGGCCTTCCGGAAGGTAAAAAGGATTGAACCGGATGGGATTGCTTTCTTCATAGGTGAAATAATAACCACCCACCAGTTCACAAAGCCCCTTATAGCTCCCGCCAATATCAACGGTTACGCAGTGCGCCCCCTGGTCGTAGAGGGTGCGGAGGATATGGTTAACAGTCATGGATTTACCACCACCGGAAGTTCCGCAGACCAGCATGCCCATATTGGAGGTGATGCCTTTATTACGCGGCGCATCAAAAAGGTCAATAAATACCGGCTTACCAGTGAGGCGGTCACAAAAACGGATGCCTGTCGGCGCCGGATCACTCCGGTAATTCCCTTCGAGGTTTAAAAAACAGGTGGCCTGTTCTAAAAAGGTATCAAAAGTGTCGTTGACCGGAAAATCGGAAGCGTTCCCGGGTATACCGGCCCACCAGATCTGAGCCCCGCCGTCAGATTCCTGTTTGCTGCTGGCACCAATATGCGCCATGGCAGAACCGACCATATTCTTGATATCCTGCAAACCTTCCGCTTTGTCCGTCCAGGCCAGCACATTAAAATGCGCTTTGACCGGTAAACGCTGCTGGCTGATCGCTTCATTCAAAAAATCATTGGTGGCGTCCCGGCCGATCGCGTTTTCGCGGCTATAGGCCGAAAGGGATTGTAACCTTAATTTTTTGGCTTCCAGCTGCTTGAGCGTTTTACCGGTATCGCCGATAAAGAAATACTGGTTATAGATATGATCACAATCCAATAATAGGTTGAGCTGAGCCGCAAATCCCAGGGGGAATTTCGTTTTATCTGTACTGTATTTATCATAACTGATACGGCTCCCGCACAATGCCGGCAGGTCTTCCGCATCGCCGAGTGAAAACAACTGCGCATGCTGATCACCTATTTGCAGGCGGTCCTTCAAATGAATATCCTTCAACATCGGTAGCTCATCGGGTCTCTGTAAAAAACAGTATCGCTCCAGCAGGCCTGCCTTACTGTTCGTTCCGCTTAACTCATCATTACCCAGTTTTTTAAGCTTAATAAAACCGCTATCGCAAAGAATGCGTTCGAACTGTCCGGTCTTTTCCAGGAATTCCGGCAAGACCCTTTCGTCAGTGGTTTGCTTCGGCGTAATGCTTTTTCGCATGATCCCAGAAAATCCGCTATTGGCCTGTTTGCGGTCATCCGCTTTTTTGGTCAGCATTAAGTAACAGTTGTGGTCCAGGAACGGACGTCCTTTAAAATGCCGGTCAGCCGCTGCGGTCAGGAAATTCTCAGGCAAACCCTTTGCCCCGGAATAGCTATTGCGGATAAATACATCCTGTTTATGAACAATGCTATGTTTTGGCAAGACCTTGACCGCCCTGATCCAGGACTGGTGATAGGATTCATAGTCTTCATCCGATAGCGTGAATATCTCCGGCAGGATAACCTGGTAAGCGACCGTCAGGTCGCCATGGACCGATACCATGCAATCGTGTTCCACTTTATAAATAGGAAAGATCTGCTCCGCTTTTGTGAATATTGACATAACTATTTTTTTAATCGGGTAAATAATTTGCGGGAATTGAATTTTAGGTAGCCCGGCAGGTAACGTAACGCGGAGCGCTTCATCAGGCCGTACTGACCAAATTTGTGGCTCAACCGGAATACATGGTAAAATAATGCGCCACCCAACACCGAGATCACCAAAATGCAGCCATAGACCGGCAGGCCGGATATATACATGACCGCGAAAAAGATGAGCAGGGCTACCAGCCCACCAGCCAGGTAGCCGATATATTGAGCTTTAAGCCCCTTGAATTCAATAGGCTTGTTGATCCCTTTATTAATTTGATAGACCGGCATTACTTGATCCCCTTTCCCTTTTGGTGCTTCCGCGTGTTTTGCTGCAGTCCGATCAATTGTTCGGCTAATACTTCCTTCCTTTTATGTTTTGGGATGTAAGTATCATCAGGTACATGGTAACGCCGTGCAAGACCGACCGGATCAAGCTCCATGAGCGGGGGAACAACGATCAGTTCTACATAGTCCGGCCTCGCTGCGCCAGCATCCCCGTTGTAGATATTATTGGTTTGCTTGTCGAACAGAATATGTGTTGATTCATTCTCCCAAAAATGATCCATAGATATTTGGTTCCACGGTGCGGCTGTCTCACGGAATTCGTAGATCCTCCCGTCGACCGTAAAAAGCGTTCCGGCGAGGGTAAACTCAGGTAATATCCTAGCCATATTTTTTGAATCTCTCATAATAGCGATGTCTTTTAAACTCCAAAAAATGATTTAAGAACGGTAGCCACAACGACTAGGAAGATGCAGCTGCCGAACCAGCTGGAAGCTACCTTACCGGTATCATGCTCGCCATCATTCCATTTTTTAAAGACCTTGATCGCTCCCACCAGCCCAACGATAGCGCCGATGGCATACATGAGGTTGGTGCCGGTGTCGAAATAGCTTTTAACCTGGCTGGTCGCCTGGTTAATACCTGCATTACCATCCTGTGCATAGGCACCCTGTATCGTGATCAGGATAAGGCTGATAAAGGCGGCAGTTAATTTCATCGCCGCATTCATTTGGTTTTTTGCTGTTTTAAAAAGATTGGCTTTCATAACTTTAATTTTAATCTTCGTTCGTCCAATAGTTATTTAGATCGGCTTCATTGATGGGAAAAGGGAATTCCGACGCGCCTTCTTCCAGCAAAAAATCATTGATCTGCTGCTGGTAAGGCGTACCGGTAAGCGAAGGGTATTTTTGAATGATGAGCCGGAACAGCATCTCAAAATTCTCCTTGCTCTCACTGGATTCATTAATGACCCGGATCAGCGTCTTCACTTCTGACACCATTTCTGAAAAAGTGCCGATCAGACGGTTGTTGGTTCCAACTGGCACCGCGGCTGCTGTTATTACCTCATCGGCGGCATCGGCCGGTGCAAATGACAGTTCCTCGGCCGACACGAAATCGATGTCCTCAGCCTGCGCCTTTCCCATAATGTCATAGTCGGGGATTTGAAGATCGCTGGTTGCAGCCACTTTCAATGCAGGCTGTTTGCCGCTGAACTTGTAGATAGAGGATTGTAGTTCGGTTCTGTAAAAGGTTAACCCAACGTACAGGTAATAAAAAACCACCAGTGCAATTAGGGTGACCGTGTAAGTAAACCAGGAGATTTGGTGAAGCATAACTTTAAGTATTAACCGCAGCCCCATTGCTGCCGGCGACAGGACAAAATTCCGGAAAGGGTTTCCCGAATTACTCCGAGTTTATCCGACTCGGAGTGCGCTTTTTTTAAAGTTGTTACTTAAACTATCGTTAAATATTTTCACCAATAGGAAAATCCACCGATATTAATGCCTACCTTGTGGACTTATTTAATAAACAATATAATGCAACAAGGAACAGTAAAATTTTTTAATGAAACAAAAGGATTCGGATTTATCACACCAAGCAATGGTGGCAACGAGATTTTTGTTCACTCTTCAGGTTTAGTTGACAACATTCGCGAGAACAGCGTTGTTAACTTTGACGTTGAAGAAGGCCGTAAAGGTCCTAACGCAGTAAATGTACAAGTAGCTTAATAACTATAAATATTATTGTGGGCATCCTCCTTACCGGAGGATGCTTTTTTTTTACTTTATATTCTGATCTGCACTTTAAATTTGTCGCGCAGAAAGGACTCATTATGAAAATGGAACTTAAAAACGAAGACCTTAAGATAGAATTACGAACGCTGACCAAAGACGATTACTTAGGCTTAAAAGCCTCGATGATCGAAGCCTATGCCGAATGGGAAGGTGCATCCTACTGGGGCGAACCACATATCACTGAATTGGTGAAAATATTCCCGGAAGGCCAGATCTGTATTCTGGTCAACGGCGCTATTGCGGGCTGCGCGCTCTCACTGATCGTGGATTATGATAAATTCGGCGATAATCATACCTATGCACAAATCACCGGCAATTATACCTTCTCAACCCATGATAAAGATGGGGATGTATTGTACGGAATTGACTTTTTTGTGCATCCAGACCACCGGGGTATGCGTATCGGGAGAAGGTTATATGATGCGCGGAAGGAAATATGCGAAAGGCATAATCTCCGGGCAATCATCGCCGGGGGGCGTATCCCCAAATATAAAGACTACGCTGATAAGCTGACGCCTAAAGCCTACCTGGAGAAAGTAAAAGGCAAAGAGATCCACGATCCGACTTTATCTTTTCAGCTGGCGAACGATTTCCACGTCAGGAAGATCCTAAAAGGCTATTTACCAGGCGATACACAATCGCTGGAATATGCCTCCTTATTAGAATGGAATAATATTTACTATAACGAGGAAGCAGCGCATATCAACTCCAAAAAATCGATTATCAGGTTAGGTTTGGTGCAATGGCAAATGCGCCCGTTTGAGAGTATGGAATCGCTTTGCGAGCAGATAGAATTTTTTGTGGATGTGATCAGTGACTATCAAAGTGATTTTGTACTGTTCCCTGAACTGTTCAATGCGCCGTTAATGACGGCCTATAACCATTTAAGCGGAGCGGACGCGATGCGTGAAATAGCCAACTTCACTATTCCATTGCGCGACAAATTTATGGAGTACGCCATCAGTTATAACATTAATATCATCACAGGCAGTATGCCTTACCTGGAAAACGGGGTGCTTCAAAATGTAGGTTATCTTTGCCGAAGGGACGGTTCTTATGAAATGTACCGTAAAATCCACTTAACGCCGGCCGAACAAAGTGCCTGGGGAATGGTAGGCGGGGATCAAATTACGACCTATGATACGGATTGCGGCAAAATCGGGATATTGATCTGTTACGATGTGGAATTTCCTGAATTACCCCGCCTCTTGGCTGAACAGGGGATGCAAATCCTTTTTGTGCCGTTTATGACTGACACGCAAAATGGCTACACCAGGGTTAGAAGCTGCGCGCAGGCCAGGGCAATCGAAAATGAATGTTATGTAGCGATAGCCGGAAGTGTAGGTAATTTACCGAAGGTTCATAACATGGATATCCAATACGCGCAGTCAGCAGTTTTCACGCCGTCTGATTTTTCTTTCCCGAGTAATGGTATCAAAGCGGAAGCCACGCCTAATACCGAAACAACCCTGATAGCCGATGTGGACGTAGACCTGTTAAAGGAACTTCATAATTTCGGCGCCGTTAGGAATCTGAAAGACAGAAGATTAGATATTTATAAAATAATTAATAAGAGCAAAAAATAGCGTCGTTAGCAGATTAAACCAAGCGTTGGATGGAACGAAATTTGTAAAATGTTTAAAAAGTCAAAAACATGGAAACCAGATTTCAAATTTCACTACACATGAAAACGCCATCGGGGTTTGAAACCTATGGCAATTTTGATCTTGGTTCAGGCGACACTGAAAACCAAGAGGAAACTAAACGTTATACCAAACGTGAGTTAAGTAATTCATCTTGTGTTCGTTCCTTTACATTGCCGGAACTGGCTGACCATGAACGTATTGAAGTACTTTACGAAGACGGTATCCTGAAAGTGGATATTGGCAAAAAAGAAGAATCAAATATGGCAAGCCGCCAAATTGAACTAAAGTAATTTTATAAATTACAGTTAAAAAAACGGGCTGTTATTCAGCCCGTTTTTAATTTATACCTGTTAGTTAAATCTGAACTAATTGTAAATTAAAACAATACCATTGTTTTTAGCTTATATAAACGAGCAATCATCCATTTTTCTTTTGACATTAATCACTATTGAAATCCGGGTAAACCTCCTGCCCATAGGACTCAGTAAGTATTTAATAACTCTTGCCGTTCTAAAAGCGGTATTTTTCTTATGAAAATTTTGTTGTAATTAATTTTTTTTTCAAACGATGGCTTCTTATAATTGCGCCTCGATTTGAAATACATAAGGATTGACTTTAAACTATAATTAATTATAATTTAATTTTTTAACACCATGCCATTTTTAGATCATGTACTGCAACCGCCGGCTTATGGGTGGCAAGATACCGAGGGTAACCTGATAAAGCCAACAACTGGCGAGATCTTACGCGAGTTCTTCAGCAGGTTAAATATCTTCAAAGACCGGAGAAACTGGCTGCCATTCTTTAGCTGGTTTAAGGTACTCTGCCTTATTCCGTTCTTTATAGTTTTCCTGACCAGCTATCTCAGCTGGTGGACTATCCTGGCGGCTTTCGTTTATAGTATGATCATCATGGGGACACATGGTACCATCTGGCACCACCGTTATTGTACGCATGGGGCTTATAAATTTCGCAACCCTTTCTGGCGGTTCGTAACCCAAAATCTGACACTTGCTGTGATCCCGGAAGAGATTTACGTCATTTCCCATCATGTACATCATGCCAAATCAGATCAGCCCGGCGACCCTTATAATGCACAGGCTGGCTTTCTCTATTGTTTTCTGGCAGATGTCAACCATCAGCCGATAGCGAAAGATTTGAGCGAGGCAGATTATAATCGCGTTAAACTCCTGATGCAGCACACCGGGGTGACCGGTAACACTTACCAGCAATATCAAAAATGGGGTTCCTATGTAAATCCTTTATCCGCAGTATCATCGTGGTTATTTAACTGGTCGTTTTGGTACCTCGTATTTTATCTGATCGGGGGGCATGCCTTAGCTTGCAGTCTATTTGGCGCCGCAGGATTTTGGGCTGTTGGTGTCCGTACTTTTAATTATGAAGGTCACGCAAAAGGGAAAGACAAACAGCGCGAGGGCACTGACTTTTGTGAAAGTGATAAGTCCATCAACCAGCTATGGCCAGGTATTGTAGCCGGTGAATCGCATAACAATCATCATTTATATCCAAAAAGTGCGCGCAGTGGTTTTCAGCCTCATCAGGTTGATCTGGCCTGGTATTACATTAAAACAATGCACAAACTCGGTGCAGTTACTAGTTATAAAGATGATAAGAAACGCTTTCACGAGCGTTTTCATCAGCCGTACTTAAATAGAAAAGTAGCAAAATTTGATGATTACGGTAAAATAGAAAATGCCACTACCGATTCGTTCAGTGAAACAACTAATTGAAACGAAACTCATTATCATAGCTATTTAACTTTTTTTTCTACAAGGAGATCAAATGAAAATTGGTAATCTGATAGACACATCTTTCACAACAATATCCGTATTTAAAAATATGGCTGATGTATCTCAGCAGATTCTCGTTCAGGGTTATATCGCCGTTGAAGGGGAAAATGCTGAAATATTGGGGATTATCACCCTGAAGGATTATTTTATTAATCGTACTGCTGAGATTTTGAATAGCATGATTGCTAAACCTCACATCAGGTCCGATCATACCATATTTGAGGTTAGGGAACTAATGAGAAGTTCTGAAAGCGATTACCTGCCTGTTTATGATAATAACAATTTTATTGGGGTGGTTTCCGTCGGAAATATTACTGACAGATTAATACACATTTCTAAACAGACCCGGCTTAATTATCAAAAGGTTATTCACGATCTTCGCAATCCCATTGCTAATATTCAGGGTATTATTGATATCCTTTCTGAAGTAATTAATGATAATGACAGCCGGCATATGTTGGAATTATCTGCGCAATCTACTAAACATGCCATGGATATTTTGGACGATTTATTGTTTGTTGAACTGGATGAAAATAGACCGTTGGTTATGCAGCCCACAGAAATGAACAGTTTCTTTTTAGAATGTATAAATGAGCAGAATGGTATCGCGTTTCAAAAAAATATAGAGATTAGAACAAGTTTAGAAGACAAGTCCATCACCAAATATGTTGACAGAAAGCAATTAAAAAGGGCAATTCAGAATATCATGTCTAACGCTATTAAATTTTCCTTTCCTGGATCTGTCATAAAAGTGTCGAGTAAGATCAACGATGATAAAATAACGATGAAAATAGTTGATTCCGGGATCGGTATTCCGGAAAATCTGCAGGATGAAATTTTCAAGAAGTTTAGTAATGCACAAAGGGCAGGTACTAATGGCGAAGCTTCCACTGGTTTAGGACTTTGTTTTACCAAACAGTGTGTTGAGCGCCATAATGGTATGATCGAATTTAAAAGTGAGGTTGGCAAAGGAACAAAATTCTATATCACATTTTAATTTTTAAAGCTTAATAAAAGGTTATGAAAAAGCATCATCAACTCATCCTTTATATTGCAGGTAAAACTGAAAGATCAATTAGGGCTATTGAAAACATTAGCAAATATTGTGAAGAGCATTTAAAAGGTAGCTATACGCTGGAAGTGATCGACCTAAAAGAACATCCGCAACTGGCAGCAGGTGAACAGATCATTGCCACGCCTACATTGATTAGAAAGTTGCCTGATGCCATTCGTACATTAGTTGGGGATCTATCTGATAAAGAAAAAGTACTTGTTGGTTTGGATATAAAAATAAAACCAAGTTAAGGTGTCATAAATTAACTGAAGTACCGGTGGTGCGAGATATGAATTAATGAAAGTATTTCAGGAATATTATACCTTGCAAAAGCCAGAACACCACATCAATAGTTCTTATTGACCGCTTAATGGCATTATCCTTGATAAGTTTGTTGAAACATCATTATGAGAACCATTAAGACTTTTTTATTAGGCGCCGGCGCTGCTTACGCCGTTTATTACCTTACCAAAAAGCGCCCTGACGGCACTTCATTAATGGATGAGTTGCTGGACAATCCCTCCTTATTCATGAACAAGGCAAAGAATTATGCGATTGCCGAAGCTATACAAACAGTAAAAAAGAGAATTTAAAATAGTGGGATGTAAGCAATACTTAATCCCACTACAAGCTTAAACACGGCACCCTTACCCATAGTCAAAAAAAGTTAGCGAAGCTTTTTTTGCATTCGCAACATAAAGGCTTCTTTCATTTCATCGATGTATACCGTTGGGCTTGGACGGCCGCAAAGCCAGTCGTAGGTATCGTAAAAGTTTCCTAACGAAATGTTAAAGGACTTTTCAACAAATTTTACGATACTTTTGAGGTTCTTTTTACCAAAAGCTTCAGTGGCGTGCCAGCAATAGATTAGTTCGATCAACGCGCATTTTGTTTGTTTCCAATCAAAATCTCTAAACTCTGAATCTATCTGCATGATCACATCCTTTTGATTGATCTTCAAAATGGCCTGTTCCAAATAATCCTGCATGAGTTCGCTTGCTAATACCTGCGCCAGCTTATGGTCATGCGTGGTACTGAAGGTGGGGTCAAAATCGATAACACATTGGTCAGGGTCCAGGTGAACATCGTAATTTCCCCGCACAAAATAGAACTCGTCCAGATAGGTCGCCTGTGTTCTTACATATTGGTAAAAGGAAAGATTGCTTTCAAAAAAATGTTGCAAAATCTTAATTTCATTAGCAATATAGTCGGTCACGACTTTTCCATCCCCTATTGGCTTCCTGATTTCAATATTAAGGAGTGATTGATGAAAGATCAACTGGGATTTGAACTTCGGTTTAATATGCTTAAAAAAGAGTATTTCATCTTCAGGCGTCCCAGGATCGTTTAACTTACAGTAATCTTTGAGTTTACGCAGGTATTTTAAGCAAACATGTATAGACTTTTCCAATCTTTTGATCACTTGCTCCTCTTCGAGCAAAAGCGCATTGAGATCTTTATTAAGATCTGCATATAAGCGGTCACTAAATTTAGTTATCATCGGTATAGTTTTTAATTAGTGGGCTTTGCCACCCCTTAATTGCAAGGGTGTCTCAAACAAAGCTTAAAGCGTATCATTTTTCCATAGATAGAAGATTAAGGGAAATAAGTTTTATTTAAGTAATTGAGCATCTTTTGGAGGAAATCGCGCACAACTGCCGCGGCAGATTGGTCGAGGCTATAAAATGCTCGTCCAAAGCTTTTATGAGAGATATGCGGCTGCTTCTTTGTAGTAAAATGTTCTGTAAAGAAGCGAGTGATCATCGCTACATTCTCCAACGGGAAACAGCCGGTCTTATAAAATATTCTGATGAATAAAGCAAATTGAGGAACCGATAAGTTGAGCGGAAACTGCACTGTCGCTGGCTTAGCCCTTTTTGTTTGATTACCTGTCTGTTCCTGTAGCCAGGGTAAAATAAATACATCAGTTGAAGATAACTCGGGCTGCAATGCCTTTTCAGGGCTGACAAAAATGCCCGAAAGCGCCTTAACTTGTCTATCAATATAATCCTGCTTTTCTTGTTGGCTTAACTGAGCAATGTTCGTTAGAAAATGTTCCTGGAACCAGTTATAGAAATGAAAGGAATTAAAATTTTGCTGGTATAGTGCGCGTGTAAGAACTTCTGTAGTTGTTGTAGTATCGAAAAGCAACAATTGGTGTGTCATGCGCACCAGGTTCAGTAACTGTTCAGCTTGGCGGTAGGAGATACCGGATATCGACCCTTCGTCGATCACCTCATCAACTGAGATTAGGACGACATCCACTAGCGATTTATCAATCGCCTGATTTTGGAAGTTCGTCAGCTCTGATTCAAACGTCTTAATGTCTAAAGCTAAAAGCTGACAGCGATAGGCGGAAACCTTATGGTCAACATCAAAATATTGATAAAACTGGTTACGTAAAAAATCCAGCATACGGTCCAATTCCGCATTAACCTGACCGTAAGTATCAATTATTGACGTTCTTAAATCTTCAGAAACAATTAAAGCCGGCACACGCTTGCTGACCTGATCGGATAGCTGGATGATACCGGCCTGGTGATATTGCACATATCGCTTAATGACTTGTTCCTTCGCAGCACTTAGCAATTCATGCGTCCATTTTTTCTTTAGATCGGCACATAAAGTGTTGACATACGCTACCTGTTCAGCTATTAATTTTTTGTAGCTGGTTTCGTCGGTGATGCTACCTTCAGTAAGGATCGCAGCAACGGATTTTTCAAGTTCGATAATTTCGGATTTAAGCAAAGCGCAAACATCTTGGTTAACATTTAGTTAATATCAAATTGTGAGTTTGGATAGTAAATAAGGGATTTTTGCAACTGGCATTTCTAAAATATTTCTATGCAGTTAACTTTTGTGCGCCCAAGTGCGTATTAATAGTTGTAACAATTATTGTCATCGTTGCTGTTGTGTCCTGACCTGTTGTAGTTTCTTCTGTAGGCGTATTTGCAACCTGATTTTTAAAATCACATATCGTATCGATGTGTTTATTTAATTTTTTTGATTTGACTGTTTTCATGGCTTTGAGATTTTGACCCAAAGCTATTTGGACGAAAAATCATCATAAACTTTGTTACGCAGAGAGGCATTTGATCTATGTAGAAAGGTAACTAAGACTTTAGAATGACTGAGAAGTTGAATACAACTAAGATTGTACTACGCCATGTTTTAGTTTGGCTGATTTTTATCAGTTATGAAGTTGCATGTATTCAATTTAGTGTAGGCTTGAAAGGGTCTATGATAATAATCGCAGCTTATTACTTTTTATACATCACATTATTTTACGTTAATGCACATTTAATTTTGGATGTAGCATTTTTCAGAACTAATCAACCTTATTTAATTGCGGTAGCGTTAATCATATTCGAAATAATGCTTTTTACGGTCTTAAAGATTTTAATAGACCATTATATTTTAGCAGCGAAACGCGATTTTAATATAACCCCATATTTAACCCAGGCATATCTATTATCGAATGTGTTCAGAGAAATTTTTTTCATAGGCTTTAGTATTGCCTATTGGTCAATGCTATACATGGTTCGTTTCAGAGAGAAAAATCATCAAATGGAGAAGCCGCAATTGAAATCGATTGCATCTTCACTTGAACTTGAAAACAAATATATGTCGGTCGAAAATGCTTATCTCCAAAATCAGATAAGCCCCCACCTTCTATTTAACTCTCTCAATTTTATCCATAATCAGGTTTACAAGGAATCGGCCGAGGCAGGTAATAGTGTTGCCCGGTTATCGGACCTGATGAGATATTCACTTGTTAATGCGGACGATACCCGAACCGTATTGCTCAGCCAGGAAGTTAAGCAAATGGAGAATCTCATTGCGCTTTGTCAGATGCGATTTAAAAACAATTTTTATTTACGCTTCCATAAGCGAGGTAAGCTAAAAAGTGTATCCATCATTCCACTGATACTAATTACACTGGTCGAAAACATGATGAAACATGGCGACCTGGGTGATAAGCGGAAACCTGCCTTTATCCTTTTGGAATTAAAAGATAGACAGCTGCGTTTCGAGACGCGGAACAAGATCAGGAATACTAATCTATATCCAAAGAACGGATTAGGTTTGAAAAATATTGAAAAACGGCTGACCAATTATTACCAGGGAAAATATACCATGCTGGCGGGCGGCGATGACGAAACATTTAATGTAAACTTAATAATTGACCTATGAATATTAGCTGCTATGTGGTTGACGACGAGACAGGAGCGATAGCGCTGCTAACTGAATATATAGAACGGACGCCGGGCTTGGAACTTATTGGATCGTCATTGGATCCGATTGTGGCGCTGGATGAATTAACGAGCGCCAATGCGCCGGATATTACTTTTATCGACGTAGATATGCGGCAACTATCCGGGCTGGAACTGGCGGGAATGGTGAATTTGTATACCACTGTTGTATTTACTACTGCGTTTCCCGAATATGCTTTACAGGCTTTTGAAAAGGAGGCGTTCGATTATATGTTAAAGCCGATCACCTACGATCGCTTTGCTAAATGTATGATGCATGCCAAACGTAAAATGAAGCTCTCGGCGAAAAATGCCTATCCGATCCGTGAAGATTTTTTTACGATTAAAAGTGAAGTAAAAGGCCGAATGGTCAAAATTAAATTTGATGAGGTGCTGTATATTGAAGGTGCTATCAACTACATTCAGATCCATACCGTGGAAGGTAAACATATCACTTACCTGACCATGAAGGATATAGAGCATCATTTGCCCAAACCGCTTTTCGCGCGTATTCACCGCTCTTTTATTATCAATGTCAATTTTGTTAAAGTTATTGAACGGAGCCAGGTCCGGATGGAGAATGGTGATGCACTGGTGATGGGCGACTATTACAAGCAGCGATTTCTTGACCTGATGGATGAACACCTGGTTAGAACTGACCGTTAATCGGCATGCCGGCCGCTTTTGTTTCGGCCTTTCACCGATAAGAGGTATTTGTGCAGCAGGTAATAACAGATCATTTCCTGCTTGCGGGATTCATCAGTAAAAATGCGGTTCAGGTGCATATGGATAATGCTGCGCAGGTAATGGTCATCAGGGTTATTATCCATATGAACCTTTACCGCCTGTAAACTGGCAATAAAATTGGTACCGGCCTTTATCGAGCCACTGAGTAACGCCGGGTCATGTTGCTCAAATGCCGCGGTGATGCCTGGCATGAGTTCACGATACTTCTTATCCAGGGCCACCTTGATCGGTTTATCGGTAAATTCTGGCAGGAAATGCTGAAAGCTCTCCAAAGTGAATTTAATTTGCTGGTCCGGATCAGTAATGAACTGTTCAATGATCTTTTGAGTGGAATAGAGCGCGAAGGCATGATTGCCGGTTAAAGGGCTGGTTTGGTTTGTCTTCAAAAAATACAGTACCAAATCACTGCTGGCCCAAAAAAAGCGCTCGGTATTTTCAATGCCGCCGGCCGTGTAGCGCTCCAATTCACGTGTATAAACGTCCAGCTGGAACTCCCGGATCACCTGCTGCTGGATACGGTCTTCCAGTTTGATTTTGAAAGCCAGCAAGACTTCGCTGATCGATCCCGGTTCTACGCGCAGGCGTAAACGAATATGCGGCGCGTGGTCTTCATAGCGGATAAAGAACCACTGACTGATCTTATGACCGCTATAGCGTTTGTTTAAAAGCGGTGCCAGCCGCAGCAATAGCCGGTTCACCCCGATCTTAGGCGCATATATTTTTAGGTAAAGCCATTCAGAACCAGGCACATATTTTCGCTGCGTATGTTTATTCAGACGAGCGGGCTTTACTAAGTCTGGAAGGACAAGCGGTTCGGACGGGAGCAGATAAGCATTATATTGTTTTACCGCCGGCTGTTCCAGATATTCTTTTAGGACCGCTTCTTTTTTCTGCCGGACGCAACTGCTGAAAAATTTAATGTCTCGCGGACTTTGCCCGTCAAATACCAGTTCCTGGTCACCTTCTGACAGTGAAAAATATCTCGGCAGCCGGATAGCAGCGCTTAGTGCGCGGAATGCCTGCGTTGTATCCCCGGCTTGCTGCAATTCGTTGAGCTGATCTTCGGTCAGGATCCAGGTGGCCAGGCATAAAATGCTTTCTTGGTACCCCACCCTTGGATAGAAGCGGAGATCAGGAAATAGCTGCCGGAGGTCCAGCGCCAGGCTTGACCGGCCAAATTGATAAGCCAGATCGGCCAGGAAACGGAATAACGGCAGTTTGTTCAGGCTATGGTTGTAAGCCGAGGTCAGGCGTGGGATTACGATCTTTTGATGCTTTTCAGAAAAAAGGATAACCTGGTTATTCACCACACGGATATATAGATCAGAAAGCTGTAGTTGTTGTTCCCGCGGCAAAGTGGAAGCTGCAGTGATCGGTAATTCGTACTGATAAACGGGAGCGCGCCGGTTGACATTGTCGGTATGCGGGTCAGCCAGGTGCAGCAGTTCGGCAAAGATGATATCAGGGTTTTGCGCCTCCAAATGGCGGGCCATAGCCTGCGCGGCTTTAGCGATCTGCTCATCGGCCAGGGTAAACCTGCCGATCAGGGCCGGCGCGTTGATGCCGCCCGCGTTTTCGATAAATACCTTATTTTCGGTTATCCTAAAAAGCACGGACATGCCTAATAGCTGTTGTGGAACTACTGTTTTCAGCCTTTCCAGGTCTTCCTCATTAAGGCAGATCATGGGATCATCTGATTTGTCACGAAGCCAGCATTCCATTAACACTGTATGTGCCGGTGACCAGGTCGCGGTTCGGCCGGCCTTACTGCTGAGCGGAATGTTCAGCGTTTCCAGTAAGGGATTGCTTTTTTCTTTTTCCGGTTGTTGATAGCCGACGCCCGCCTCTGGATCTAATGCCTGTAACAGCGGCAGGGTGCGCCCTTCGAAATGCTGCTGAAAACTATGGATGAATTCCGACAGGATTGGCGATGATTCCCCGGGTCTAAGCAGCTCCAGCGCCCTCATACCGGCACGAAGCTTATCCTGATAGGTTTCCTCTAATACTTCGTTTGTTTTACGCTGTAAAATGATACTTAACTTATCGCCGGTAAAATCGGGCAGCAGGGTTTCCAGGTCGTTTTCCCGCGCTTCGATAAACTCAGGGTCAATAGCGGGTGGCGACTTGCTTTGCGCGGCCAGCGTCTTTGTTAAAGTGTCTTTAAGTGTACTTTCATGAAGCTGAGTGGTTAGCCGTTCCAAATGATCCTCACCGGTGATCGGCAGCCGCCAGCAACCGACGAGCAGTTGCGCAGCTATCAGGAAATCAGCGTAGTCTTCGGCCTCTGTCAGTGTGCAATCAGCGGACTTGATGATTTGGCTAACGATCTCCTGCCGCTGGCATCCTTTGCTGCATTTAATGGTCAGCTCTTTTAACACTTTTGAAAAGGCGATAGACTGTAACTGGTAGTCGCGCTTGCCTGCTTCATCTAAGCCCGTCCTGAAAAAACGGTATTCGTTAAGTACCCGGTAGATCGAGGGGTTGATTTCATATTTTGCCTGGTAGAACAGCTGATTTTCCAGCAGATATTCGCTAAGTAAATTTTGCAGTGGCATAGCCGCCCGGATATGAGCTTTGAATGCCGGCGGACTTGCCGTTTGAGCCTTTGCCGACCATTCAATCAGCGTTACAGAGGAAAATAAGCCGAATGGCGTTGGCCGGAAGCAATAGCGGTTGATATATTTTCGTAAAGTATAGCCTTCTTTATCCGATAGCTCAGCCGTCTGGAATCGCTGCCGTGCTAAAGTATCGTAAAAAGCTGGGGTTGCCACGCGCAGCGCAGCCCGGAAAAAATGATCATTCAGAAAATGTTGAAGTTCCGCCGTATAATCGCCGGGAACTTTAACGGGCATTCGTAAAAGCAGTTGTGGTGCGAAAATATAATACATGATAAGTTTAGATAGATGTAGGTCTTCTAAATTACGGTTATTTTCGGTGTAAGTATAGATCACGGGGCGCTAAATATTGATCCTGGATTTCTAAAACCAGCAGCGGTCTGGAAGAAATATCCTGGAAGACATATTTCCGCAGAGCGGCATAATTAAGGACGCCAATTATTTCAAGAAGATCGAAGTGGACCGGTAACTGCCTTATCATTTTCCACCTTTTCTTGCGATTTGTTTTAAGGGAGAATAATTTATAATCTTTCTATATAGTACAATGTTGCACTAATATTAAATTTATAATACAATGTTGCATTACATTTGTTAGGAAAGCTAATATAGCTTGATCTTAAAATTGTTAATGCTAATGTCTGATTCTGCTTCTATAAATGTTTTTAATACTAGGAAATCGGCAGCTGTTATCGGCTCCGGGTTTTCGGGGTTAAGTGCGGCAGCCTATCTGGCTAAAGCGGGAATTGCTGTTAATGTTTATGAAAAGAATGCAGCGCCCGGCGGCAGAGCCCGGCAACTGGTTACTAACGGCTACACTTTCGATATGGGGCCCAGCTGGTATTGGATGCCGGAAGTATTCGAGCAGTTCTTTAATGATTTCGGTTATAAAGCCGCTGACTTCTATGAATTGAAACAGCTTGATCCGGGTTTCACCATTGTCTTTGGGAAACAGGAGGTGATGAATGTTCCGGCCAATTACGCCGAATTAGAGGTCCTGTTTGAAAGTATAGAGCCGGGTAGCGCCGTGCAATTGAGGCTGTTCCTGGAAGAAGCAGCTTATAAGTACGGTACGGGCATGAATAAACTGGTGCATAAACCCGGTCTTTCTTTAATGGAGTTTGCGGATTGGGACCTGATCAAGGGTGCTTTTAAACTCCAGGTTTTTACTGCCTTCAGCAAACATGTCAGGCGGTTCTTCAAAGATCCCCGTCTAATTACCCTAATGGAATTCCCAGTGCTCTTTTTAGGCGCCATGCCGCAGGATACTCCGGCATTATACAGCCTGATGAATTATGCCGGGCTGAAACTGGGTACTTGGTACCCAAAAGGCGGCTTTGGCAAAGTCATTGAAGGGATGCAAAAAGTTTGCGAGGCACAGGGAGTGGTAGTTCATACGAATTCGCCGGTGAACCATTTCCACGTTACCGGCGGACAGATCGATCATATCAGCACAACTTACGGAGATAGTTATTACAACGGGGTGATCGCCTCCGCTGATTATCATCATGTGGAAGAAAAGTTACTGGACGAGGCTTACCGGAATTACGACGCGAATTATTGGAATAAAAGGGTGATGGCCCCCTCCAGCCTGATCTTTTACCTCGGCGTAACGTGCCGGGTGGATAAACTCGAACACCACACCCTGTTTTTCGATGCCGACTTGAACCTGCATGCTGAAGAAATTTATAAAGATCCTAAGTGGCCGACCAGGCCGCTTTTTTACGTTTGCTGCCCATCCAAATCTGATGATGGCGTTGCCCCGGAAGGACATGAAAACTTATTTATCCTCATGCCGCTGGCTCCCGGCATAGAAGATACGGAAGCGTTGCGCCAGGAATATTTTGAGCTGATCATGCAACGACTGGAAGATTATACCGGGGTGCCGATCAGGACGGTACTGGATTACCAGAAAAGCTATTGCGTTAAAGACTTTAAATCGGATTATAATTCTTTTAAAGGAAATGCCTATGGAATGGCGAATACCCTGATGCAGACCGCACACCTCAAACCATCTATTAAAAATAAAAAGATCGCGAACCTTTTCTATGCGGGACAGCTCACCGTGCCGGGGCCGGGTGTTCCGCCTTCGATCATCTCCGGAAAGGTTTCTGCTCAATTGCTCATTCAATACCTCAATCATAAATGAAAGAACGATTTGATGTTTTATCTGCGACATGCAGCCGGGAGACGACACGGCTATACAGTACCAGCTTTTCTCTGGGTATACTGTTTTTTCAAAAGGAAGTGCGTCATCCCATTTATGCTATCTATGGATTTGTCAGGCTGGCCGACGAGATCGTAGACAGTTTCCATGATTACCCGAAATCCCAAATGCTGGCAGAACTAAAGGAAGAAACGTTTACTGCTATCGCCCGTGGGATCAGCATTAACCCGGTGGTCAATTCTTTCCAGCAGGTGGTTAACCGCTTTGGTATCAAACACGAATTGATAGAGCTGTTCCTGAAAAGCATGGAGATGGATCTGGCGGAGCAGGTTTACGATCCCGAAAAATACGAAGAATATGTCATGGGTTCCGCTCAGGTGGTGGGGCTGATGTGTCTGCACGTTTTTACCAATGGAAATGAAGAAGAGTTTGAACGACTAAGAACACCGGCTATGAAATTAGGCTCGGCTTTCCAAAAGGTGAATTTTCTTCGGGATGTGAACGCGGACTACCTGGAACTGAACCGGACGTATTTTCCAAATGTTGATCTATCCGCATTTTCAGATGCTAACAAGCGGGCGATCGAAGAAGATATTTTAAAGGAACTCGACGAGGCGTTGAACGGTATCCGGCAGTTGCCGCGTTCTTGCCGCAAAGGAGTTTACCTGGCTTACGTTTATTATAAAAAACTGTTCCATAAGATCGCCAAAGTTCCGGCTCAAAAAGTGATGTCCGAACGCATACGGGTTTCTAATGGTCATAAATTCTATTTAATGTTCGATTCCCTGATCCGCTATAAATTGAATGTATTATGAATAAGCTGTGGTGCCTTTTGTTGATACCCTGCTGTGCCTTCGCCTGGCAAACTCCCGATCTGCACCGGGTCAGGGAATTGTACCGCCGCGCGCCTGAGGTTAAACAGGATGCACTGCAGCTTGACCAGTTGTTGCTCCCGGTGGACAGCGCGGTTTCAGCGCCTGTATTGGTTTGTTATAAGGGTGCGAGCGAGATGATCAAAGCAAAATATGGGTTGAATCCGCTCAATAAACTGGAAAATTTCAATAAAGGAAAAGTGCTGATCACCAGGGCCTTCAGCCGCGATACACTCAACCTGGAAATGCATTTTATTCGCTTCTCTATCCAAAGCAACCTGCCCGCATTTTTGGGTTACCATGACGAATTGGATCGTGACAAGAGGTTTTTATTAGCGTACACCAGGTCTAGTACGGACCCGGAATTGCAGGAAATGATTAGTAAATATTTATCCGCGCTGCCGTCGATCAGCCCGGAAGAACTTAAACAACTCAAAAATTGAAAGAAAGTGTAATGATCGTCAATGCCGATGGTCAGACCATCGGGACTATGGATAAAATGGCCGCGCACCGGTCGGGAACCATGCACCGTGCCTTCTCTGTTTTTATATTCAACAGTAAAGGTCAGTTATTGCTTCAGCAAAGGGCTTGGGATAAATATCATTCGGGCGGGCTCTGGACAAACACCTGTTGCAGTCACCCGCGTTTAGGTGAATTTAATCCTGACGCGGCACATCGCCGCTTGCAGGAAGAAATGGGGATAGACTGTGAACTGAACGAGCTGTTCCGGTTCAGCTACCGCCACGAGTTTGAGAACGGACTGATCGAAAACGAATATGACCATGTGTTCATGGGCATAACAGATGAACTGCCCCTGCCGAACCCCGTGGAAGTAGCCGGTTTCCGTTATATAGATACGGAATTGCTGTTAATGGAACTAACGGAGCAGCCGGCCGAATTCACCGCCTGGTTTAAAATTTGCCTGGAAAAAGTATTAGAAATCTATTATCAAATTGTCTGAAAATGAACGTGCTTATCCACATCGCTATCGTGTTAGCAGCCTTTACCGGCATGGAAGGCGTTGCCTGGTTAACGCATAAATATATTATGCACGGCATTTTCTGGCCGCTGCACCGGGATCATCATTTGAAAGAGCATTTCGGCTTTCTCGAACGCAATGACCTGTTCTTCCTGATATTCGCCTTGCCGGGAATTGCTTGTCTGGCGGCCGGAACATTTTATCATTTACCGGTATGGACCTGTATCGGCATCGGCATCACCATGTACGGTGCCTGTTACTTTTTTGTTCATGACCTGTTTATCCACCAGCGTATCAAAGTGCTGCGGAATTCGGAGAACCGCTATTTGAAAGCGATCAGGCGGGCACACAAAATGCACCATAAGCATACCGGCAAATATGACGGCGAGAGTTTTGGCATGCTTTGGGTTTCCTGGAAATATTTCCGCAATACCTCTAAAAACAACCCGGCATGAAATTCACTTATCTGCTGATCGATATTTTTTCGGTGCTCGTGCCCTTTCTCTTTTCCTTTCACCGCGGCCTGAAGTTTTATAAAAACTGGCCCGCGTTGTTTCCGGCGATGCTATTAACCGGGACCGCTTTCCTTGCCTGGGATAGCTATTTCACCCATTTAAAAATATGGGGATTTAATGCGGCTTATTTAACAGGCAATTACATCGGCAATTTGCCTCTTGAAGAGGTCCTGTTCTTTGTATGTATCCCTTATGCCTGCCTGTTTACCTACGCCAGTTTAAACGTCATGGTCAGAAAAACCTTATCGAAGCGTACGCAACTGGTGATCAGTTCGGCTTTGATCATAACCTCGGTTAGTATGGTAATAGGTTTTCATAAGTTGAACTATACCACTGCTACTTTTGCCTTGCTGGCGCTGCTCATCATCACAGCGCAGTTTATTTTAAAAGCTAAATGGCTTTCGCGCTTCTATATGACTTACCTTGTATTGCTGCTGCCATTTTTGATCGTCAACGGTTTGCTCACCGGCACGGGTTTGGCAAAGCCGGTCGTCTGGTATAATGCGGCGCACATCATGGGTTTCCGGATTTTAACGATACCGGTAGAAGATGTTTTCTACGGGATGGACCTGATCCTGATAAATGTCATGATCTACACGGGCCTAATCACCATCATCTTTGATCGCCGCAAAACCCGGCGGAAAATTAACCACCGGCCGGAGCAATTAACTTACACTAATACGATTTCATGATAAATAACGAAGCTGAAAATGACCTGGCCCTGGAACAGGTGGTAACGGATCTGGAACATGAACATTACAATTCTTCCTTTGACACGCCGCTCCGTCCTGGCGCATTTGAAATGGATGACGAAGCAAAAATGGAACTGATCGCCAAACACTTTGCAGCGATCATGGAGACTTTAGGGATGGACCTGGATGATGACAGCCTGAAAGATACGCCCAGGCGGGTTGCTAAAATGTATGTAAAGGAAATATTCAGTGGCCTGAACCCGGCGAATAAGCCCAAACCCACTTTGTTTAAAAATCCATTCAACTATAAACAGATGCTGGTCGAACGCAACATTGCAGTGTTTAGCCATTGTGAGCATCACTTCGTGCCTATTGTAGGCAAGGCGCACGTGGCTTATATCAGCAACGGCCAGGTGATCGGCTTGTCGAAACTGAACCGAATCGTCCAATACTGTTCGCAAAGGCCGCAGGTGCAGGAACGGCTGACCATGCAGATCGCCAATATGCTGAAAGAAGCATTGGGTACGGAAGATGTTGCGGTGATCGTCGATGCGCATCACCATTGTGTCTCCAGCCGGGGAATCAGGAATGCAGGAAGTACTACACTGACCGCTGAATACAGCGGCCAGTTTTTACAGACAGAAACCAAGAATGAATTTTTAAAATATATCGGATGATGGGTTTTAACGGAAAAAATATCCTGGTCGTCGGTGGCAGTTCTGGCATTGGCCTGGCACTGGTTAAATTGCTTCACCAGCAAAACGCTATCGTTTATATCATTTCCAGGTCGGCATCTGAAGAGTGGCCGGAAACGGTTCATTACCTCAAGGCAGATGTAACCGGGAACCTGGACGCAGTGGAGATGTTCCTGCCCCAAACCCTGCATGGCTTGGTTTACTCGGTGGGCAGCATTAATCTGAAGCCCTTTACGCGCTTGACAGGTGAAGACTTCTTAAACGATTTTAAACTGAATGCATTGGGCGCAGCCCGCGTGATCCAGCAGGCCATCAAGCCCATCAAAAATGCTGCGGGTTCTTCCATCGTGCTGATCAGCACGGTAGCAGCAAGAACAGGGATGCCTTATCATGGCAGCATTGCCGCAGCAAAGGGTGCGGTGGAAAGCCTGGCCCTGACGCTGGCAGCCGAACTGGCTCACCAGCACATCCGGGTGAATGTAGTTGCTCCCTCATTAACCGAAACGCCCTTAGCGCAAAATCTGTTAAGTACGCCGGAAAAACGTGAAGCATCGGCTAAGCGCCATCCCCTCGGGAAGATCGGGCGGCCGGAAGACATTAGCCAGCTGATCGCTTTTTTGCTGTCAGAAGAAAGCAGCTGGATGACCGGACAGATCATCGGGATCGACGGCGGATTAGGAAATTTAAAAACAAGCTGATATGTTAAATATAAATAGCGACGAGATCGGTTTGTTCGAGAAGCATTACCGGGTCAGCCTGATCAATAGTTTGATCGGTTACCGTTCGCTCAACCTGCTGGGTACGGCAAGCAACAGTGGTATCACTAATTTGTGCATCATCAGTTCTGCCTTTCATCTGGGAGCGAATCCACCACTGATCGGCCTGGTGATCAGGCCGGAACGGGAGCATAACGACACTTTGCGCAACATTAAAGCAACCGGACAATATACCCTCAACAACGTATTACCCGAATGGTATAAGCAAGCGCATCAAACCAGTGCCAGTTATACCTCCGGTGTATCTGAATTTGATGCCTGCGGCTTCCACAAGTACTACCTCAAGGATTTTAAAGCCCCTTTTGTGGGTGAATCTAATGTGCGCATCGGCTTAGAACTGCGGGAGGTCATCGATATGGAAATAAATGGCACTACTATCGTTATCGGTGAGGTCATTCACATCTTAACGGAAAATCATTTAATAGCTGACGATGGTACCATAGCGCATAGTGCAGCTAAAACGCTGACCGTAGCTGGATTGGATACCTATTATCTCCCGTATCCGGTAGGGCAGCTGGCCTACGCCAAACCTGGCCTGGAACCACATATAAAAGAGGATGCTACTAACGTTTAGCTGATGAAAAAAAATGCAGAGGTGATCATTATTGGTGCGGGTTTGGCCGGTTTAACGGCTGCTAAAATTTTAAAGGCAGCGGGAAAATCGGTATTGGTTTTGGAGGCTTCCGACGGAGTGGGCGGCAGGGTGCGGACGGATGAAGTGGATGGCTACCTGCTCGACCGGGGCTTCCAAGTTTTTTTAACCGCTTATCCTGAGGCCAGAGAACTGTTAGATTATGACGCGCTGGAGCTTCGTAAATTTGATCCGGGCACGTTGATCCTGACACGTGATGGCATCACCAAAATGGGCGACCCGATCAGGCAACCGGGTTCATTGGTCAGTACCTTATTTTCTTCTGCAGCGACATTCGCGGATAAGATAAGGATGCTCCGGTTGAAGCTAAAGTTGTCGGGAAAAAGTTTGGAAGAGATATTTTCCGATCCGGAAATGACAACTACTGAATACCTCAAAAACGAAGGTTTTAGCGGAACGATTATTAGCCACTTCTTTCGTCCTTTTATGACCGGCATCTTCCTGGAAGATCAGCTGACTACTTCCAGCCGGATGTTTGAATTCGTCTTTAAAATGTTTAGCGAGGGTGATGCGGCAATCCCTGCCAAAGGCATGGGTATGATCCCCAAACAGCTTGCCCAATGTTTGTCAGCTAAGGAAATCCTGTTTCATCAAAATGTATCAACAGTAGCTGGCGGTATCGTTTCAACGGCAGATGGCAATGCCTATGAAGCCGACATCGTCCTGGTTGCGGCAGATCCTATTCGTTCACCACTGCGCTATGGAGATGATGTGATTAATTACCATTCGGTCAGCAATATGTATTTTATCGCAGCGCAAAGGCCGTTCGAGCAGCCATTAATTGCTTTAAACACGTTGCATGGTAAACTGGTCAACAATATTGCAGTAATGGACCGCATATCTCCGGCTTATGCCAGCCGAGGGAAAAGTTTAATCTCGTTATCGCTGATTGGCGACCATACTGCTGTTGATCAACTTGAACTCCAATCAAAAGTCATAGCTGAATTGAAATTCTGGTATCCCGAAGCTACCAGCTGGAAGCATTTAAAAACATACCATATTGAGTATGCATTGCCGAGCGATGATCAGGTAATTAATGAACCGGATGCTACAACCATTCGGATTAATGACCAATGCTTTAGATGCGGCGACTATTTAATGAATGGCTCGATTAATGCAGCGATGAAAAGCGGCCGTTTGGCTGCCGAAGCCATTATAAATACCTTAGCTGAATGATTACTGGTAACCGATATACAAATGAGCTGTTAAACTTTAAACGGTTGTCGGGCGACCCGCAGGCGGACGAATTTATTCAACAAGTATTTAGTGATCCCGTAAAAAAACAGCAATTGCAGCAGTGGATGAGCGGCAAGTCGGATGCAGCGCATTTAAGGTTCTTGCCGGTCACTTTTCCCGGCTTTGCGTTTATCGAGAAGGCGACGGAGTTACCTTCCTGGGCGCAGCCGCGATTAATGAAAACAGGGTCTGTTTTCTACGCACGGCATTCAGAGATCATCATGAGTCTGCTCGGCCTGTTATCGTTGCCTTATTGTTATAACGCCGCTAATGGCGCGATGGTACTGTATTTATCCAAACTGATCCGTAAACAAACCACCAAAAGGCTGTTTGACACGGCGGTATTTGTTTGGGAGGTCATGGGGCCGGATGCTTTCGGTAAATATGGCAACGCCTATGAAGAGATCCTAAAAGTCCGGATCATGCATGCGGCGGTTCGGTATTACACCTTGCAAAGCGGGCAATGGAACGACGACTGGGGTTTACCCATTAACCAGGAAGATATGGCAGGCACCAACCTTTCCTTTTCACTGATCGTTATTCGCGGTTTAAGAATGCTGGGGTACAGTGTCAGCCAGGAAGATCAGGCCGCGTTTATGCATATCTGGGCAGTCGTAGGTTATTTATCGGGATTGGACGAAGATCTGATACCTGAAAATTCTAAAATGGCGCAGCAACTCGATGCGATGATCAAGCAACGGCAATTTGCTGTTTCTGCACATGGCCAGGAATTGACCAGGTCTTTGACCAGCCATATTCTTTCCGTTAACAAAAGTAAGGCAACGGCTAATGATATCCTGGGCCTGATGCGATACCTGTTGGGAAAGGATATGGCGGATATGCTGGCTATTGACGCACCCGAACTGCCTGGTTATAAGCTAACCCTGATCAGAACGCTGAACCTGCTGAAAAGCTTTAAACCACAAGGTGATCCGGAGCAAAAATACCGGACAGCCTACGCGGCTTTTAAATTACAGAACCCGGAACTCGTTAAAAGAAGCTAAATTTGGAAATTGTGCTTATGCCTTATTTGATGAAATTATGAAATCATACCAACTCATTCACCAATTGATCAGCCTTGTAGAAGAACTGGAAGCAGAAAACCAGGATCATGAAGTTTCTATACAGGATTTTGCGGGGTTCTTGCTGAATAAAGTTGGCGACGCTACGGGTGAAAGGGTGAATAACGAAGTAAGGTTTGGCGAGGGCGATAGCGCGGCTTTAGATATTGCCTACCAGTTGGACAATAACATCAGCCGATTATTTGTATTTATGAGCCGGTATGCTAAATCTTATATCAAAAAGGCAACGGAAGGTACACCATTGCAAACGGTTGAGGATTTTACCGCCCTGGCTATTCTGTTAACACATACCCATTTATCAAAAAGTGAACTGATCAGCCATAATCTGCAGGAAAAAACCTCAGGTACGGAAGTGATCAGGCGGCTGATCGCCTCTGGGCTGGTGAGACAATGGGATGATATAAAAGATAAAAGAAGTAAGCATATCGCTATTACCGACGAGGGAAAAGCCTTACTATTCCGAGTTTTTGAACATACCAACTATGTCGGTAAGATCATCACCGGCAAACTGACCGTTGCCGAAAAATTCACCCTCCAATACCTTTTACAAAAACTGGAAAACTTCCACCTGGAACATTACGAAAAGAAAACCATCAGCACCAAAGAAGACCTCAAAACCTTGGCTGCGGAAATTACACCGGCACAATAAAAGAAAGCATTATCTAAATAATCTATCAAAATGGAAAATCAAATATTAGTGGCGGGAGCTACAGGTAATCTCGGCCAAAAAATATGCCGGGAGTTAATTAAACTTAATGTACCTGTCAGGGCCATTGTCCGCGAAGGAAGCAGTCAGGAGAAGCGAGCTGCTCTCGAAAAAATGGGGGTAGATATAATGCAGGTTGACCTGTCCGATGAGCAGAAATTAACAGATGCTTGTAAAGGTGTTTCCTGTGTCGTTTCCGCCCTGGCTGGTTTACGTGACGTAATCGTCGATTTCCAAACAATACTGCTGCATGCTGCGGTTGCTGCGGGTGTCCCACGTTTTATACCCTCCGATTTTTCAACTGATTTTACGGACATCCCCATGGGTGAAAACCGAAACTTCGATCTGCGGAAAGAATTTAAAGAGGCCCTTGATGGCAGCCCCATTCAAGCGACCTCGATATTCAACGGCGCTTTTGCAGACATTCTCCGTCATAACATCCCGCTTTTTAATGTTGAGGACAAAACCATTGCCTATTTTAAAGGTAAGGCTGACTGGAAAGTTGATTTTACCACCATGGATGACACAGCTGCATTTACGGCAAGGGCAGCACTGGACGAAACTGCGCCTAGGGACTTGCGCATAGCCAGCTTCAGCGTTAGCCCTAATGATCTGGTTGGCTTAGCCGGACAGTACAAAGGGGCAGATTTTCAATTGGTGAATATGGGTGACCTCGAAGGATTATCGGCTTACAACAAAATACAGAGGATGGCGCAACCCGAAGGCGAAAACGAGCTTTATCCCAAATGGCAGCAGTCACAATACCTGTACAGTATGTTTTTAGTTCACCATTCATCATTAGACAATGACCGTTACCAAGGGTTAACCTGGTCGCCTATCGAAGCTAACATTTAAAGCCTTTACCAGTGGTTTGCTCATGTTCCCAAAGGAACCGGTCAATATCTTCCAAAACATCGCCGAGTTTTTATGATTGGTATCAAATCTGAAGACTTTGAGAGCAGGATCATGCGCATTAATTATGACGAATGATCCAAAAAGTTCAGCTAAAAACCGATTCAGGGCATTTCCCGTATTTCACATGGTCATAGTTCGATAATCAACAGCACTGATTGTTTGATCTATACTTAGCATTGATAATAGAGAAATGGAAATTAAAGACCAAGAGCCCACCCCTGAACAAAAAGCAACGATCAAAAAGTTGCATAATGATGATGCTAAAAAGTCTAAGATCAGTGCCTATATCATAGGTGCAGTGATCTGTTTCGCCACTACATTTTTGATTCGTTTAAAAGTGTTTGACTTCATTGGGACCTATCATCAAAGGATCGACAATATCCTTTTTGCAGCTACCTGCAGTTTTGGGATACTTATTATTTCGAGATTTGTTCAGGGTCAGATCGCTAAAGGGTCTTTAGATAAAGGCTTGCTTTATAATCTGATTCAGTTCACCAGGCTGATCTCGTTTATCGTGATTGTCTTTGTTTTTATCTCGTTTTTAAACGCCAATTGGTATACAGCTGCGGTTTCCCTGGGTTTGATTTCCCTGTTGCTCGGTTTTGCCCTCCAAACCCCCATCGCATCTTTGATCGGTTGGTTTTATATTGTTTTTCGGGGTCCTTTTAAAGTTGGGGACCGCGTTCAGGTTGGCAGCTTTCACGGCGATGTGGTAGAGATCAATTTTTTGGATACGACGCTATGGGAGTTTTCAGGCGGCCTGATGAGCAGTGACCTGCCAAGTGGGAGGCTGATACGGTTCCCTAACAGTTTGATATTTCAAAATCAGGTTTATAATTACTCCTGGCAGAAGCTACCTTTAGTATGGAATGAGGTGTCTTTTTATATCACCTTTAAAAGCGATCTGGATTGGGTGGAACAAGCAGTTCGTAAAGCCTGTTTGAGCCAACTGGATATAAAAACAAAAGAAAATGTCAAGGACATGCGCGATCAGATCGCCGAAATTCTGGTGGATGATTTTGAGATCAAGGAATTTCCTTTTGTAAATTTCAGGATTCACCAGAATAATTGGGTAGAGGTATTACTGATTTATATTGTGAACCCTAAGCAATCTTCGCAGACACGTAGTAAAATCGTAAAATCAGTGATAGCAGCGCTGCTTAAAGAGCCGGATAAAGTGTCTTTTGCTGCCGAAGGAAGTTAGTCAGCTGAGGAAACCTATTTAGATTGAGGCGATATTATTGTTTTACCTAACAACTTCATAATAACGCTCCACCTCATGCAACACCACCTCATTTAAAGAAGTATCCAGCAGCCGTAACCTCATAGGATTGAATAACGGAGCCGCGAAATAAGCTGATAGGTGTTTACCACCCAGAGGGAACGATAACGGATATCTCGCCATAATCCTTTCTAATAATACCGAAAAACCCTTCATATCTTCTACACCCATAGCCTCGGAATTTGATGGCAATCTATATAATAACGCAGATTATCTTATTAAGTTGTTCAAAAGATAATCGGTTATAATTATTGCACGCTGTTAATTAGTTGTTTTTCAATAAATTGGCGCAAGCATCCCGGCAGCAAACCCATTTCATGCCCTGGAGTAACAAATATCGTAACGACGAATTTTTTGAATGACGACCGCTAAATTGTTTGCTAACGTCGCTTTTTAAGCCGGCAAGGTAAACCAAAAGGTACTTCCTTTTCCGATTGTGCTATCAACACCGATCTCTCCACCATGTCTGCGAACAATTTCCGCGCTTATAAATAGGCCCAGCCCTAGGCCCGAACGGCTTTGGGAATTGTGGTCACTGCGGTAATAGCGCTCGAACAGGTGTTCCTGTTGGTCTGCAGGTATACCCGGTCCATCATCCCGGACACCGATCCTCACCCGGTCACCCAGGTCTTCGGCGATCAGATAAATGGTCTTAGCTTCAGAGGCGTACTTAACCGCGTTATTGACAAAATTAATAACGACCTGGTCGATCCGGTGCTCATCGGCAGTAACCTGCAATTCCGCATCACCCTCGAAAACTAAATGATAAACCCCATCTGCCCTTACATGACTACAGCATTCATCTAACAACCTGGAAATGGTAAACGTACTCTTGTTCAGTTCCGGCTGCGCGCCGTTCCTTTGAGAGGCGTTCAACAAAGCATCCACCAGTTCGGATATCTTATCCATGCTGCGCACACCTTGTTCGATCAGCTTAGGCAGCATGGGCGAATCAGGCTGGTTCTTCATGCGGTCCATCAATTGCAGCGAAGCTTTTAAACTGGTGATCGGCGTTTTAAGTTCATGGCTGGCGATGCTGATAAAGTCGTCTTTACGCTGCTGTACCTCCTGGTGGGCGATAACCTGTGCCGTAACTTCCACAGCCATGTCGATTACGCCGACGATGCGGCCTTCTTCAATGAGCGCGGTATATGAAAAATTAAAGTAACCCGTTTTCGTTTCGCCGTCACGGTTCATCATTACCGGGATATTCATGCCGAACTCGGGTTGACCGGTTTCGAAAACCTTATGCAGTAAAGCTTCAGGTTCCTGCCCGGTAAGTTCTGGTATTGCGTCGAGCAACTGCTGTCCTTCAATTTCCGCCGTTTTACCTAACAATTGAAGCATAAAAGAATTAACGGCAGCGATACGCATATCGGCTCCCCTGAAAACGATTACCGCGACCGGTGCCTGCATGATCAGGTTACGCAGCGTTTTTTCGGCTTCAGCGATCAGCAGCCGGGACTGCACCTCCGCTGTCTTTTCATAAACCCATACCGCAATACTTTTGACCTGGCCTGAAGGATCTTTAACCGGAATATATTTAAAAGAAACGAAGACGGTTTCTTCCCTGCCATTCCGGATCAGATTTAGTTCAGCTTCACTGGCAACAAATGCCTCACCCGTCTTAACGACATTTGCTAAGGCTGGTTGATAAACATCGGCTACTTCCGCAAAACTGTCCCAGTAGTATTGTCCGATGATGGCATCGCGTGACTTTCCGGCAACTTCCAGGAAGCTGTCATTAACCATCCGGCAGATCAGTGTTTGGGCGTCAAGGATGCAAAGCCCTACTGGCGAGCTGGAAAAAATATTAAAAAGATCCTGTTCATTCAGATCAATCATGGACGTCCGTTAAATGCGTTAAGAAAATGATGTTCGATTATCTGTTGGCAAACTACGTGCCTGAACCTGTTTTGGTTTTTTTAAAAGATGCAGCTGGATATTGCCTGCAGCCTTGCGCGCGTTTATTTTTCCGGGAAACATGCCGCCATGACCGTTGACCGGTAACCTCAAATAACACATGGCCATAGTAGTAGGTAATGGCTGGTAAGCACTGGCAGGAAATTTGTATTTATCCGAAAATCATTACATATTAATTTTCAATCGAATTGGACAGTTTACAAAACGGGACATTTAATATCTCTCACGAGACGACCAAAGAGGATTTCAACCTCCTTTTACAGGCATTGGATGCTTCAATTTCGGGGATCATATTAACAGATAACCGGTTGCCGGACAATCCTATTATTTATTGTAACAAAGCTTTTGAAACGATCTCCGGTTACGACCGTAGCGAGATCATAGGACACAATTGTCGTTTTTTGCAGAAAGAGGACCGCGATCAGAAAGAGCGGCAACTATTAAGGGAAGCTATCAAAAATGGAGAAAACTGCATCGTCGATATCCGTAATTACCGGAAAGACGGCACCTTGTTTTACAATGAGCTCTATATGTCACCCATCAAAGACGAAAGCGGGAAGGTTGGTTACTTTATCGGCGTTCAGAATGATGTGACCCTGCGCAAAAAGGCAGAACTGGATCTTCGTCAACAGCAGGACGTGATGGAAAAACGGATCGTAGAGCGTACCAAAAGCCTGAAAGAAAGTGAAGATTATCTGGCCAGTATCGTACAGACCGTTCGGGAAAGCCTCATTGTTTTAGATCCCGAATTTAAGGTACTGAGCGTCAATGATCATTTCCTAAAAACCTTTAAAGTAACCATAGAGGATACCCAGGGCAAATTATTGTATGATCTCGGTAACGGGCAGTGGAATATCGCAGCTTTGAAGGAACTGCTCGAAAGTATCCTGCCGACTAATAATCCGGTCGAAGAATTTGAAGTGGAGCATGACTTCCCGCATATCGGTAAGAAATTAATGGTGCTGAATGCCCACCGGATCGAGTTGGAAGGGCAATATAAGGACCGTATACTGATTGCCATAGAGGATATTACCGACCGCCGGGAGATTGAACGGCGTAAAGATGATTTTCTGTCCATCGCCAGCCATGAGCTGAAAACACCGCTGACCACGATTAAGGGCCTTGTACAGGTCATGCAACGCATGGTGCCACCGGAGGTGAGTGATAAGTTCAAAGCTATACTGGACAAGACCGGTATGTATATCGACCGGCTGAATAATCTGATTGCTGAACTGCTGGATGTTTCCCGCATCCAAACTGGTAATATTGAACTGCACAAAGACAGCTTTGATTTTGACAAGGCGGTACATGAAGCGGTGGAAGCGATCCAGGCAGCGACCAAGTCGCACAATATACAGATCACCGGCACAAGCAACGAAAAAGTGCTCGCCGACGAATCACATATTGTACAGGTGATCAATAACCTGCTTTCTAACGCCATTAAGTATGCGCCCGATCATAAAGAGGTGATCGTTTATATTTCCCGCGTAAGTAATTACGTTAAATTTTCAGTTAAGGATCAGGGTATGGGGATCAAACAGGAAGATCATAAAAAGATCTTCGACCGGTTCTACCGTGTCGGTGAGATCCAGCAGCGCTTTCCTGGGATGGGTATCGGACTATATATCTGCGACCAGATCATCAAGAACCACGGCGGAACGCTTTGGGTTGAAAGTGAACCCGGCAAGGGATCGACTTTTAGTTTTACTTTACCTTTAAATAAACCGCAGCCTGATGGAAACTAAAACAATTCTGATCTGTGATGACGATGAAGGTATATTAGATATGCTGGAGATCGTGCTGGAAGGTAGCGGTTACCATATTGTGCCCGTCCAGAACAGTCTGATGATTTACGACATCATCGAGCAGGAACATCCCGACTTATTACTGTTGGACCTTTGGATGCCGGTGCTTTCAGGCGACCAGGTGCTCAAAAGCCTGCGGAAAAACCCGCAAACGCATGAGTTGCCGGTGATCGTTATCTCGGCAAGCAGGGACGGGCAGCAAATTGCGGCAGATGCCGGCGCTACAGACTTTATGGCTAAGCCTTTTGATCTGGATTTTCTGTTGAAGAAGATACAGGAATATCTAAATTGATCGGCCACTGGCCTGTAATGAATGGTATTTAAATCATTGAAACCACCCGATCAGGTGGTTTCAATGATTGCTGCTCCGCTAAATAAAGCGGTTAATTTAGGCGGCGCTGGCGATCCGCTTTTCAATCTCAGATAACGCGGCCTGAATGCCGTCGCGTTGCTCTTCTAATAATTTCAGGTGGTCAGCATGATCTGCATAATCTGCGATCAGTTCATTGTATTTCGCGATCGCAGCCCGCTCACCTTCGGGTATGGCTGTTAGGATAGCTTTGTCCTCTTTACTGCTCAAGGCTTCTTTAATATTGATCCAGGTGCGGTGCAGGCCACCCAGTAATCCGCCGTTGTCATTATCCGCTGTTCCGCCATGCGCAGCGATGTGTTCTTTCAAATCCGCGGCATAAACGATGCGTTCGCCTGAAAATTTAGCGAACAATGCCTTCAATTCGGGATTATCGGTGGCTTCGGCGGCAGACTGGTAGCCTTCTTTGCCATCGTTGATCAGTGTGAGTACTTGTTCCAGATCGGCGATAACCTCTTCTTTGCTTTTTAATGATGATGATTTGATAGTTTCCATAGATTTTATTTGCGTTAGGGAACGCAATAAGTCAGCCACGATCAGCCTTGCTCATCAAAAAACACATTTCTTCCTTGCTGAAGCGCGACCTTCGTTCCCGGGTTTTCGAAGTTTTTTTGAAAATTTCATCATCTTTAGATCCGGCGATTTTGTTGGTACGTAAGTAAATCTCGAAACCAAACTTATACTTATGAATCCTTTAGCTTCCATGGATCCGGCCCTGGCGTTAAATGAATATATCAACGAATTGCTGCTATCGCCTATCCGGAACGAAAAATTTACCGCCACTTTTAGCCGGGCAGATAATTCCTCGGGATCAGTACTTTTTACGGATAACCATAGCCAAAATCAGGCGACTGCCTTGTGGGAAATGTACATTGAAAATGGAACGGTCCGTGCCGTTTTAAAGTACAACGGCTGGTTAACATTACTAAACACTCCTGCCGGGCTTTTCCGGGAACAGGTCAGCAGTACATTTCCCATCTTTTAATTATTGCGATCATGCATAACTGGCCCAGTCATCATCATTGGATTGCGGCTCAAAACAGGTGATCAGCCAGAGCAGGGCGCCGGTTGTTAAAAGGTCGCGATGAAAATGCGGATGTCGCAGCGCCGGCAAAGCGCTGATCAGGTCCCAGGCTAAAACCAAAGCCATCAGCAAGGTGGTCGTCAGCCGGAAAAGCGTTATTTTTTCCATCACTTCATCTCCTCCAGATTTTTCAGCCGGAAGATCTCCTTGGCGATCAGCTTACAATTAAACCCAAGTTCCTCCAGCGTACAGCACTTACTTTCCATTTTTACCGGCAGGCCATCGACAGTTTCCATCAGGTCGATATGGAGCGGGCAGCTGGCCATCATAGCAGGGTCGCCTTTTAGATCGCGAAATAATCCGTACGCGGCTTCGCGTTCATCCCCGAAGAAATATTGTCCGTAATCAACATACCCTTGGGTGGTTTTAAGACTTAGCAGGATATAAAACTGTGTTTCCATAGTTATCAAAAAAAGGGCTCCTGCAATGCAGGAGCCCGATGATTAAAAACTAATACACTTATTTAATTTCGATCTGGCGGCGCACCGCTTTAGCTTCTTCGCGTTTAGCAATATCTATGCGGAGAATACCATCGGTATAGCTGGCCTCGATCTGTCCGTGATCGGCGCTGTCAGGCAAAGTGAACGAACGTACGAATGAGCTGTAGCTGTATTCGCGTTTGCTGTAATGCTTTTGGTTATCTGCCTGTTCGGTAGAAGTCTCTACCGAAATTTGCAGTTGGTTACGTTCCAGGTTGAGTTTGAAATCTTCTTTTTTCAGACCCGGCGCGGCCAATTCCACATGAAAGTTATTTTCGCTTTCACTGATGTTCACTGCCGGAACACGGGCCACCATACGGTCGCTGAAAAAGGTATCGTTGAAAATGGAATCAAAAACGTCATTAAAGCCTGGCATTAATGCGTTGTTAGCTGGTTTGTTGAATTTAACTAAGGTCATGGCCTTTTTCTCCTTTAAACTTTAATTTAAAAAATAGTAAACAATAAGATTAATTAAACTGGGTAACTGTTAACAAGCCCTGTGCCAGTTGGTTAACACTGAAAAAATTACAGTTAAGGACTGCAAATTTTTCAGTTATCGCGTCAATTTTTCAGCGGATCAAGCAGGACGATTTCGATAATTTATTATTTAAATACCTGCTGACTTGCTTTCCGGCGCTCCCTTTCAGGCCGTGCTTTCCGCTTTATCTTTTTCTAAAAGGATTAAACTCAGCCGGAAAGTCGCCTTTACGGCTGGTCTTCAGAACCGTGCATGAAAGTTTCCCTTCACACGGCTCCTCGTCCGTTAATCATTTATATGAAGCAAGCTGTCTTTCCTCGTT
>Ga0116227_10000621_pt1 | contig 71132 bp, 56 predicted proteins | sample S1TSphgellanicum_FD_89693 | JGI IMG/M metagenome (GOLD analysis project Ga0116227, IMG submission 89693) | Host-associated microbial communities from peat moss isolated from Minnesota, USA - S1T2_Fb - Sphagnum magellanicum MG | ecosystem: Host-associated > Plants > Peat moss > Unclassified... | reverse complement strand
TGCGAGCGTGGAGGTTAATGGTCGAGGATTGCAAGGCAACGACTTTATTGCTGCGGCCCAGCAGTTGTCGATTGCGGGAGTGATGATCTTCGACGTAGACAATTCCAAGAGCTCCAACTTTGCACTGGAGCAGTCTGTGGCTACTTTCCTCACTTCTTAACTAATTTGGTCACGCACCCTACAAATTATATATGTCATGTCCAAATTACGCAAGGGTTTTAAATAGTTACATGAACTTAATATACATTCTTTTTGTCAGTTTGTGATTGATTTCCTTCGGGACCATCTAGAAGATCTGGAAATCATTCCCCTACATGTGCAAATATGAAATCCTTTGTTTGACGCTGGGAAAATACAATGATGGAGCTGTGTTTCAGGATCTGAATAAAACATGGAAATGATGTTGGTCCCCACCATCGCCTTTGGTGAGCTTTCCCTAGTTATATTTTGTGGACATGTAATTTTTTTTCATAAAAAATCTCCCCATAATTTTTCCAAGAGGAAGAGCGACCAAAAAACAACAGTAAGTTTCCTACTGTACTCCTATTATTATCCTGCCTGCAGTATAAATTATAAGAGATTTGAGTTTTAGCAATTTAAATGGGACTTAGGTACTTCCCCAAGTTCTTGTTTTTATTTCGACTTGAGTCCAAACTTCAAAGATGTGGAAATAACACCCAAACTTAATTGTGCTGCTCCCAGATAATTCTTTGTGAAGGTCAGTAGAGATGAGTACTTGCACCAATATTTTCTGATTTCAGAGAATTTAGTGATTCAAACACACAGAGTCCAAAGTTGCAAACTTCAGAATTAATTACGGTTCAAATATGTGTAATATGCTAGATTTAAAATGCAGTGCTGGAGAGTGCTATTTATCCCCACCCAGGTGTGCTTGGAGTTGGTCAGAGTGAGGTGGAAGCTGTAAAACTTCAGCAACAAGATCTGATGGAATATCAAGCTCTGATAAATCACTGGTTTCAACATTCAGGCTGACAAATTCTGCTCGAAAATGGTCCATGATAAATTTGCAATGGCTAAAAAGAGAGAGAGAGAGGGAGGGAGGGAGGGAGAGAAAGACCAGTTATAAGCTGGACTAGCTCAAGGCTTCAGTTGGAGGATTAGAGGCAGTTCAAAGTTGTGAAATCAGCCAATTCTTTCTTAGGATTTTTTAAGCTTCAAATGAAATACAGCAATTGCTCACTTCTAAATACATGAAATCCCAAGTGAAATTGCTTCCCGTAACCCGTTGAAAGCATTCTGAAATATGTCTGAAATGTTTGATTGGGCCAAAGAAAATTCTACAAGAGTTAATTTAATCTCCCACAATTTGTGAGTCCCTGCAATGTTTTTAAAGTGTCAGAAAATTCTTAGCCATGGGCCAGGCAATTCTTCTTTTTCACACCTGGAAGATCTCTAGAGAGAGCAAATCAACAAGTTCTAGCAATTCTGACCTCAATTGACATTTCCGTCTCGTAATCGATGTCGATTCCGTCCAGAGAGTAAGTCGACATGAAGCTGGTGATCGACGACACCGCATTGCTGACCCTGTCGCTTGCAGGATCGTACAAGTTCACCGTCGGTTGTGTTGTAACTAATTTTGTGACGTTAGATTTCCTTGTTTTTGCAAGCTCTGTATCCAGGGTGTCCATTATCAGAGCATGCACTGATCATGCACAGGAACTTAGGGACTGTCACTTTCAATTTTGGAACGAGCAGAAGCTTGTTCAGTTACTTTGTGGATCTATATGGTGAACAGCTTTGCAGAATAGAATCACTCTTTTGTTTCTAGATTTTTGCGTAGCATGTATTTTGTGTTGTTGAAGCTTTCAATAAAGAATTAATATTTCATGTTGTCTTCAAGTTTTGTTCTGTTTGTATGTACACATACACATACATTTGATTTATTGTTTTTCTACAAGTTATGGGCCCACGTGATCTACTGTTTCCAAAAATTCTGAATTACAGAATTAAAACTTATTTAGAGTAAGGGATTATTAAACAAAGCTTCTTGATCTTGAGTGATGCTTAGAAACACACAGACTAGTTGTTTTGACAGTTTGGTAGAATGGCAGATGGTGTAGGTGTTTGAGCTGATGGTGATAGTAACATTGGAAGCATCAAGAAATTCAACGGGACCAGCTTTCAGATATGGAAGTTTTAGATGACCATAATCTTTCATGCGAAAGAACTTATGGGGATTGTGGAAGGAACTGAAACCTTGGAAGCAGGCGCAAGAGAGAGAGAATAGAAGAAGTATGACAACATAGCCATGATGCTAATATGTTCATCAATTGACGAAAAGTACATGCTCGTGCTTTAGTCAATTAGAAGACCTCAACAGCAATTTGGCTTCGCTTAATCACTGTGCATGAGCAAAACTCGAAGGAGAACAAACACATCATGCCACAGCAATTCTTTGAATTTTGGATGAAACTTGGCCAAGATATGTCCTCATTCATTGTTGTAGTCGAAGCCCCAGCAGCCCAACTCAACGACATGGGCGAACCAACCACTGAAAATGTTGTAATTTCCCAATATCTTGTGCAGTCTGCCAATGGACTATTGGCATGTAATCTCTGCTTGGGATAGCATTCTAGAGGCCATGAAGACTCTTCAAAATCTGACTATGCGCTTGCTGAAGGAGGAAACATTGACAAAGCTTTTCATAGAACAAGATAGCGTCGATGCAATGTTCTATTCTTCTAATTCAGGAGGAGGAAGTTCTACCAAGTCAAACATGGAGGTGAAGAAGAAAAAAGCAGAGCAAATTGTTGAGTTGCAGAAGAAGTCGCAATGCAATTATTGCCATGAAAAGGGACATTGGGAGCAGGAATGTAAAAAGAAGAAAGGAGATGAGAAGGAAGAAAACACTACTTTAATGTTGCAGAAAATGGAGAGTACTCTATCAGCGCAGGACTTGTAGCTGATGCAAGTAGTGAAAAATTGCATAATTCTGAAATTTGGTATGCGATACTAGAGCCACTGAACACATGACGAATCACAAGAGTTGGTTTACCAACATGAGAAAAATCGAATCAGGCACCTGGCCAGTGACCATAGCTAATAACCAGTAGCTGTGGGTTCAGAGTGTTGGAGCCATTGAGGTCATGTGTTTGGTCAAGGGACAGTGGTACAAGCATACAATGGGAAATGTCTTGTACATTCCTTTGCTGAAGAAGAACTTATTCTCAATATGGCAAGCAACTGACAAAGGGATTGCAGTTCCACATACGCACGAGACAATTGCCTTCTTATTACTAAAAAAGGAGAGGGGGAGGTCATCTTGACATGAGTAAGGTCAGGAAAACTCTAAATAATAATGATGAAGGTAATCACTCCTACAGGTGGATTTCATGAAGATTGGTCAGATGTTGCAATAGAAAGCACAACATGTTTTGGAGCGTCTTTGGTCACAATAGTTTCAAACTATGGCATGAGCGTTTTGGCCATCTTCATCTAGAAATGATCTTGAAGATGTCATGAAAAAACATGGCAACTACCATGAAGTTGAGTGCTAAGAAGAAGAAAGCAAAGTCGTGTGAAGGTTGTGTGTATGCAAAGAGTCATCAACTTCCTTTCCCATAAAGTAACAAAACATCCAAAGCAAAGAAAGTAGGAAAATTCTTTCATTAAGATGAACTTGTGATCCCTTGAACATTTCATCATTAGGAAAGGCAAGATATTTTGTGTTGTTCATTAATGACTTTAGTGGATTCAGATTTGTCTTTTGCATGAAAGAAGAAAGGAGAAGTTTTTGAGTGTTTCAAGAAATGAAGGCAGAAAGCTTATGAGTCACAAGAAATGCCATGGTGAAATTCAGAAGTGACAATGGTGGGGAGTATGTAAGTTGTGCATTTAAGGAATATTTGGTCGAAGCTAAAATCAAACATGAGACAAGTACTTCTTACTGCCCTTGGAAAAAAGACAAAGCAAAACGAGACAATAGGACTATCATAAAAAGTGTCACGAATATGCTACATTCTCTAGGACTCAATCTCAATATCTAGGTGAAGGCAACACATATGGTTGTACATGTCCTTAACATAGCTACTTGTCTAGAACTCATGAAGGAAAAACAACCTATGAACTTTGGACAGGCCAGAAGCTTTCAGTTGGTTATTTCAAGGTGTTTGGATGCATTTCATATGCATTTGTGTCAAAAGAGTTGAGAAAAAAACTTGATGCAAAGTCTATGAAGACTCTTTTTGTTGGGAATCACCATCATAAGGTGCATCTCTAGTTAATTGAAGGTCGTAAATGTCATCACGATGTTATTGTGAAAAAAATTTCTTGCATGTTTGTGTATCATCAATATGTCCATTAACAAATTTTCTTAAATGATGTATATATAGGTTGAAAATGAAGTCCAACATGGAAGTAATTGAGGTGGTAATAGCTTCAAGTTTATTTTGATCAATAATTACACTCTTAAGAAGCATAATAAACAATTTGCAAAACATTATCTCAACACCTAATTAGGTGAAAGCAAATTAACATGTAATGGTTTTAAGCACATATGGAAGTCCATAATTGCGTAAATTAACACTAAAAAGGCAATGTGAAGGTAGGATATTTTGAATCACATAAGTCATTTTGTAAATTATCATTAACAATTCATTATAAAAATAATTCCAATGCTAGTTTACCTTATGGAGAACTTAAATTTGAAATATGAGCTTTTAAATTATTACATTCATACAAAAAGGACTTAATGAGAAAAAACCCATAATTTAAAATACATAGAATTTTTTTGTCATCCAAATTGTTTCAAAAAGTTTTCCTTAATATCAAATGTTACCACACCATATTATCAGTGAGTCTTCTATTCAATAAAAAAATTATATGAACATGCATGAAATTCACATTCATTGATTATGGATTGTTATAGGTTTTTTGGTACTTTTTAAAGAGTCCATTATGTTATGACAATTAAGAACCTATAATAAAAATTTATACAATGTGACTATAATATATATAACATTGTAATGTTGAATCCTTAGTCAACTTAATCATTTTTATTTAATCACATGGCCAATTACAAATTTCAAAATCTTGCAAGAAGTGCATTGTGACAACATTTTATGGGTAAAGTAGTATGTTTTCACCCAATTTTGAATGTTTTTTTCCTATTGTTAGTTGCCCCACTTTTCATATGGAATCCATTTGAGTCTTGTGGATTAAAGTTGTATCTTTACTCCATACTTCATTCTCCCTTTGGAAGCCCCTTGAGCTTCCTAGTCAATATGATGTCTTAAAGTTTCCATACAAGTTTTTATTGAAGTTCAACTATCTATTGTGATTTTGTCTTGACACCAAATGATGGCACTCCACTACCAAGTGTTGCATTTGACATCTTTTATGTAACCCAAAAATTTTAAAAATGTAATTGAAGCTTGCTTTAAATTGTCATTCGAAAAGCTGACAAGTATGGGCTTTAAATTTGCAACCCTAAACTTGTCAAAATTGTTGGGAAAACATTAAAAAGTTATGTTTTGAATATCTTTTTTGACTATTTACAAGTGTTTATTTTCAATCAAATAGTGATATGTTCAAACAATTTGATTATCCAAGTAGTCTTGACATGATCCATGTTTATGGCCAATGTGGTTGGCAAGACTTGAGTTCCATGTCCAATAGCAGTGCAACTCCTTGGGAACATTGTGAATGAAACATTTCAAAGTTCCTTGTAAATGCAATGTTGTGATATTAAATGACATATAATTATGACATCAAGGACCACATTCTTTTATGGATGTTCAAGGATAGGTGGTATCTCCAAGAAAATGTGAATGCCCATGTTATTCTAACATAATATTGGATGTGACAATTGTAAGTTGTACAACAAAAATGTCAAGGCAAGTTTTTATACTTCACGACTTGAATAAAGTCTTGTAATTAATTAGCCTTAATGATCTAGCAAATGTTCAAAGTGTGTGACTTTCTATTAGCAATATGCCATACATATCATTTCATGATTCTTAACCATAAAACACAAATGTTAAGGCAAGTTTTTGCCATTTTAAAGAATGATTGGGATAGTCTACCAAACAATTTATGGATTGGATGATATAGTTTTTAATACATCAATATGTAGTTTCAAAATCAATTAGAGATAGAGGATGAAGTTCAAAACTATTGTCTTGGCCATCTATTTCAAACTTTTACTTAGTTAAAAACAAGGTTCAAAATTATTGTCCTAACCTTATATTTCAATTTCTTTTGAAATTAAATAGAATATATTGTGCATTTTTTATATGTTAACAAAACAGTTGCAAATAGATGGGGAGCAAATTCATGAAATGTATTCAATAAATACTTTGAAGCTTTTGGGAACATTACATATATGGGACAACTTGGATTATTTTTGTGGACTTTTGTTTCGCCCTCAAAATTGTAATTTTCATTTGACTAAATGAATAACCATTTTGGTTACAAGCGTTTTTTTTTTTGCTTATTTGATTGAATGTCATATTTGACTACTAGCTGGAAAGGTCAATTTTATCAAGTAAACTAGTCAAAAGAAACATGTATTGGCCTTTGGGGCCTTTAGTCAAGTTGACAAATTTTTTAGTTAAAACCCCATACTAGTCAATTTGAATGGTTTGAAAACACATGAATTCTTGTAGTGAATGTTGATTTGACTTTAAACCATTTACAAATAGGCAAGGGGTTTATTGGCTTATTGATTTTATATGCAAATTGATGTACATGTCATACTTTTAAAATTAGGTTTGGGATTATGAAAACAAATAATTGATTTTTTTCATTCATAATGAATCATAGTCACTAGAAAATTATCTACAAAAATAACAACATTGAATACGTTGCTAGCAAAGATACATGTCCATTTGTCAAATGCCTATAACTTTTATGTATGATGCCAAGTCACAAATTAACAAATAACATCCTTGTGTTTCAAAAACACTTTAATCAAGATATTACAAACATTTATAGAATAATCTACAACTTTAGAAAGCATGGGAAACAAATATGGCACTTTGTTACATTGTCCAACAATTCTTATGAATTTCAATTCCTTGTTGGATCATTGGCATTTGACTATAACTTTTTTTTAAAATTCTTTCAAAAGATGTTCATTGTTCCTGGGCTTTATCCTTTTCAAAGGTTAATTTAGGATGTGACAATGTAATTGTGCATTGATTTGCGTGGAGTTGCTTTGAGAACCAGCGGTACTTGTGGAACCAATATTAAGCCATGAACTTCTTCATCCACACCCAAGTGGGTGTTTGGTGGTGGCACCCAATCAAACGCATGTATAAATGATGTTATGGTACATTCCAACATGGTCATTGCTAATCCCTTACCCACACATATGCGTCTCCCAGCCCCAAATGGCAAGAGTTCAAAGTTAGTTCCAAGTAGACCCACTTTGGAACCTATAAATCGGTCAGGATTGAATTCAGATGCATTTGGCCCCCATGTTTGAACATTGTGGCCAATTGACCACATGTTCACAAAAACTGATGTTTTAGCAGGTATGGTGTAATTGCCCAACGTTGCGTCTTCATCATTCATGTGCGTAAGTAAAAGTGGGCTAGGTGGGTGAAGACAGAATGACTCATTTAGAATTGCCTGGAAGGAACCAAAAAAAAAACTCCCAATAAAAATAATTATAAATCAATGGTTCAAACAATATCAAACATTGTGTAATAAAACCTAAATCAACGTCAAATACCAAAAAGAATTAACATTCTTGTAATATCATTCTCATTCAATTATTATTTTAAAAAATTGTAAAATGCACTTCAAACCATAACCTTCACAATTACAAAACAATTATGTCAACCATCTGAAATTTCTTCAAACTATGGATTGTGAAAAAATCCCAATAAAATGCACCAGTAATGTCAACCTATACACTTAAAAAATGTATATACATGAAAGAAGGTCATGTCAATATGCATACAATATTAACATTCCAATACATAAAAAATGAACATCAAAGAATGCAAGAAAAGTATTAAGTACTTGGAAATAAGGCAAATTTGTGATATTTTCTCCATTGATACATTTGTCATCACCAACAATAGTGTCAAGTTCATTTTGCAACTTTTGTAAAATGTGAGGGTGCCTAGCAAGCTCCAGTAGCACCCACTCTGAAATTGCTGCAATAGTGTCTGTACTCCCAAGCATTAAATCCTGAACATGAAAAATGATCATTTATTTTCATGGTATAGTCTTTTATCCATTAACATTGACTTTATATTACAAATATTTTTCAATAAATGTGATATTATACCCAATAGATTTCAAAAACATTAACATGACATATTTATATTTTGAACAAGTTGGGCATAATTAAAAAGGTACAATCAAATACTTAATTATGGATTTTGGACTTTTTTCAACTATAAGACTTCACACAAATGTCCACATGGTCATTGTAGTTTTCACTTATGAAAACAAATAACTAAAATATATAATATTAGAAAAGTTGTAAGGTATAATTTATATATTAGATTTTCACACATGACATTTTAATATCCAAAACAAGAACATGAAATGATGTTGATATCATTTTCAAAAGGTGTTTCATTTTCATTTCCTTGGTTCATTCAATTTCAAATAAAAATAAGAACTAACTTGCAAAAGAAAATAAAGATTCCACATCTAAACATTTTTTCATTTTGTGCACATGTGAAGCTAGTAAAATTTGGGTTTTGTCAAATTTAATACGAAATTGTTATATAATTCAAATGTAATAATAAGATTAATGATCTTACCATGAAAAAGCCCTTGATGTCAGCATCATTGAGTTTATGATCCATAGCTATAGTTAACAATGTCTCCAAAAAGTCATATGATTCGGTATCAATTTGTTGGTGTACCATGTTGGGTTTTTGATAAGAATCCAAGATACTTGCACAAAAAGCTTCATATTGAGGATGCATTGTTTTCCATTGTTTGTTAATGCCTTGGAAATCAAATTGTGAAACCATAGGGAACAAGTCTCCAAGGTTAATTTTAGGTATGATCTCAGCCAATTTGTTGAACACAAACTTACCTTTTTGCATCATCTCCTCCCTTTCGAAAGTGTTCATGTTTTTGAATACCTTGCCACAAAAAAGTTGAATCGAACAACTGAAGGACAAATCTTTAAGGATGGGTCTCAATTCCACTAGATTTCCATGTTCAAGGGATTTTGTAATGGAAGTAATTGCTTTAGAAATCTCTCTCTTCCTCAATGCCATTGAAACATTCAACCTCTTCATTGTAAAAAGTTCAGTGTGACAAATTCGATGCATTATTTTGACCTTTGATGTGTAATCACCAAAAGCAAGGCCATTACCTCCAAATCCCCAATATTTCATAGTTGTTTTCAGGAGTTGCTCACGCGGCCTAGATGCAAATTGCAAATCACGAATAGTGTAGAGCTCCTTGGCCATGTCAGGACTAGACAAGAGGACAATAGGGCCGTTTCCAAGCCACATGTACACAATGCTACCAAATTGCTTTGCAATTTGATCAAATGATTGGTGAATAGGGAACCGCAACAAGAACAAGGATCCCACAACAGGCCATGGAAAAGGGCCTGGAGGAAGAAAGCTCCTCCTATGTCTAAATGTGAGCACTTGGACAAGAATTGTTATCGCTAGAAGCAAAAGGCACACAATGCTTGCCTTGGAAATCCATGATGTTGTTAGGTACTTCAATTGGAAGTCATCAAGTCCATGGGCCCCCCCAAACTGCTTGGGAATGGTAGTACCCAAAGAAGAAGACATACTTGAAATACTCTTGGCAATGACTGTCACACCTCTAAGAAAGTAAAGACTAAAAGGAAATTAGCTCTCGACTATGGAAGGGCACGCCTCATGAGGATTTATATAAATATAATATGGAATGGGTTCAGTAATTAGGGTCCATTCCATTAGGTGGTAAAGGGTTCTTCTAGGGCCTATTCCATACTGTAATTGGTTTTCCCTATCATCAATCATATCTCAAGTGTGTTTTCCATTGTGGAGTTGCAGTAGAAATGACTGCACTACTTTTTTCACCTAGGAAAAGTCTGAAAAAGTGGCTAAATGTTACACCCAAACTGTGAGGAGGCTCTTGCCCATGCTTCAATTGAAGTTTGATTTTGTGCAAGCATTACCTATGTGTGACATTCAATGTGGTGTCACATTGTGATCACCATGATCAAAACTATTCTTCGAGGTTGATTCATTCTAAGCTAGGTACGAACATATTTTCTTTTATACTTTGTATGTTCTAGAAAGGTGGCCTAATACTGTGGTCTTGGTCTTCCTTTCATGTGTTTAAATTTGCCTCAACATGCCTTGTACTTTTTGTGGATGGATTTCCCTCCTCGTTTACACACACACACACACACACACACATATATATAGGGTTACTACTTTGTACAGCCTAATACTATGTGACATTAAATAAAAGGGAAAACAATATTATTAGTTTTAACATGTGAGTGACATCATGAAATGTGAATAAATATTTATGCCTAGCATTCCAGGAATGGCCCTGTGCCTAATTCTGCCAAATAGGTCGTCATGGGGTGAACTAACTCCTGACCCAGTGAGGAATCACGTGACAGAATCAGCCATAAAGGTCCCTTCCTGTGTCTCTAAGGCTTACACAGCAAGCCAAGTTGTCAGTGCAGTGCGAACTATTCTTCAGCCTTTTACTAAGGCTTACAAAGAAAGTATCAGCACAGAATTTGGACATGTTCTGATCATTGTGGTCAAAAGCTTACATTTTTGCATTTGGGATCTCACATATGTGATACTTATTATTAGGGTTTCAGGAACATGTAAAATCAGCATTTGGTCCTTATTGCAGGCAATGCTTCCTGTATATTGCGGGCAATAATATGGACTCAATGCTGATTTTATTTCTTCCATATGTCCCATGACTGCCTTGAACCCAGCCTTGCATATGTCCCATGACTGCTGTGCGCAGACAACTATGATGCAACAAGGCATCACAAACACGCTGGCCCTGCCAATAAGATGTTGTACATCGACCTACTGTGTCCACACTCTGAACACCAAAAAAAATCCGTTCCAATCTAAACAGTCTAAACAGTTTCACCAAAGAAACCAGTTCACCTAATGTGAAACTAGTTCTAATAAGGTAAAACTTCCAAAAGTAGGATCCAATGCAATAGTCCCTGGGGCCCAATAAATTCAGTGAAATTATCCCAAGGCTGTACGTGCTCATTGCTATTAACCCCACTCAACCATGGGAGAACAGACAAGTGACGGCGGTTACAAATAAGGAAATTCACCTCAAATTCTAGCCCTAATCTTAGCATTGTCATAGCCATGTCCAGAAGCATACCCTTGGAATAGAGACTTCTGTCTGCCATGATCTATTCCACGGGAGGGCCGAAAGTGTGGCTACAATAAGACAGACCATGGAGCCTTTCAAAAAGGAGGGCGGCTCCAAAAGAATTCTGAACGGAGCCATTTTTGGCTTATCAGGTATCTAGGGGTTAAATGTAGTGTAACAAGAGCTGGGTTACCTATTGTGATTCATATTAATTACTTCATGGCTGTGTTCACACTTTTTGAAGGGGCCATATTGATTGGCCCATCACCAATTGTTTTGGAACATTGGGCAATCCCCAATAGAATAACCTCTTTGGACTGCCAGTTGCAAAATAGAAACAAATGTGCTGCTCCCTATGGCTTACCTTTTCCGTTTTATATACTTGAGATTTGAACTTTGGGCAAAGCATATGGGATAAAAGTGAGGTTATATTGGGAACAACTTGGGGAACCTTATGGGAATACATAAGGAACATGACAGGACAAAGGGAAAAAGAAAAAAATTCCTCCCCCACCCTCTCCTTCCCAAAAAGAAAAGAACTGGACCCCTCTTGTGTCCATGCTGAGCCTTTCATTGGCTGCATGGAACTTTTATTTCCAAAACTGTTTGTCACCATTTTTGGCCTGGGCTAATGGCATGGCAACACCCTCAGAAAAAGAAAAACAAGGGGTGTGTCACACTTTGGCCTTGCCATTTACATTAAAAAGTATGTTAAGGCAAAAGAAGAATTATGGAAACTCAAATATTTCACCATAATCTTCAAAAAATCCTCTAAAAGAAACCAAAACCCTTCAAGATATTATAACTCCATACCTAATCTCAAGTTTCAACACAAGCCAAAATATCATTTTAAAGAAATCCTCATATAAAAATAGACCTATTATTACCTAGGGGCCAAAATCCCTTAAGCTACTATACTCTATAATGAATCTAAAAACAATATCCTTGCCTTGGTAGTCAAGGCCAACAAAAAAATTCCTCTTCACACTACTCAAAAAGGAAAAAACCTGGATCCCTTGTTAGTGCATGCTGAACCTTTTCGTTGGCTGCTGCACGCAACTTTTGTTTCCAAAAGTGTTTGCCTCCATTTTTGGCCTGGGCTAATACCGCCTTCCAAGAGCTAGGTACCTATCTTGCTTCATCCCTCCTATTGACCTCTCCTATTCATTAGATGAGGCGCCTCCAAAGTTTTTTTTTTTTTTTTTGTTTTTGAATGAGCCAATTTGATTGGCCCATCACTCCAAAAGATTGATACTATGGGCTCCCCAAAGTAGAAGGTTCTATTTTGAAGTATAGAGCTCCACCCCTTCGGCCCACCTATGTAGGTGAAAGGAGCACAACATTTGTCAATGCATATGGGATAAAAGTGCTTTGACCTGCCTCCCCGCCCACAAGAAAAAAGGGGGGGCCATTCATTTCATGACATGACTTCTCATTGGTTGCATGGAAATTATATTCCTAAAATTGGCTGCCACTCTTTTTGGCCTCAACTGATAGCCCTTCCTAATAACACCCTACCTATTCATACTGACGCTTGTGACACGTTATCTATCCCCCATCGAGCTTTGTTCAGCATTTGCTTTGGTTCACAATGCCCCACCATTGGGCGCATGTGATCACACATGCAAGCCCCTTTCATCGCCGTCCGTAGAACATCTCATCTCTATAGAATGCTATCATTGTTGACCACCTTGGAACATTGTCGCCATCAAGTGCAATTTTACCTGCTTTGATGCCTGCACGAACATTAAATCTTCAAACGACTAGGGAATTTGAGCATTGTGTCAAAATTGAAGGAGTTGGAAATCTAATTTGAAATGCATCTAACCTTAGGAGATTTGGGATAAGGTTCTTGGTATATATCCACAACCAAACGTTTGAAAGTGGAGTAAACCCAACATGTACCCTAAAACCAGCTTCTTTTTTTGTAATTGAAACTCCACTGTTCTTTTGAAATCCCATGTTTTGCTTCAAAACCCATATGTAAAACTTGTTCCTCTTACCCAACATTTTGTTTCCAAAAACCAATGTGCATTAGAGTTGCAAACCAAGATTTCTTGCAAACTCACAAGAAATGCATCAAAACTTGCTTTGTTGATGAAAATCCAAAGCAATAACTTGTTTTCTTTACATGTATTTTGTTGTAGAATTCTTAATATTTTCCAATTCCATCCCAAAAAATCAAATTAGCAAGCTTCCCTTTCACTTTTGCTATAACACATCATCTCCAAGGTTTAGGGTTTGCTAACCTTGCTTTGTTTATCATAATCCAATGGAACCTCAATGTTCTTTCCATAATCCTTGCTTGAAGACTCTACTCAAGTTTCCAACCTAGAATTTTAGTTTTGCTTATTTTTATTTTGTAAAAATTGAATACAATTGTGTTTTCATTGTTATTATACTAAAGCATTTAAGTTCCTTGCTTTGGTGGAACAAAATTTGTTGCAAAACTTACTATTCCTTGAATTCCATTATATTTGGTCATCTAAGGGGTTTAAGGTTTACTATCTTAACTTTGTTGTTCAAAATGTAATTAGATATGGAATTCACTAATGTAATTCTACATTAAAATGTTAATTTTGTTTAGTGTTCTTCATTGAAGCTTCCAAATCATTGTAACAAATTATTTTTTCTAGGGTTTACGATTTCTTTTGTGCAATGTTAAAAGAAAAATATTACAAGGTGGTTGTGGGTGATGTAAGAATCTTGAAGATCTTGCAAAATGAACCTTTTGATGCTTCAAAGGAAAGGGATTTAATTGAAGCATTGAAGGAGAAAATGCAATCACCTCCTCTTGGACCATTCCAAAAGGATCATCACAAGGTGGTTGCAAGCTAAGGTGGCTCATTTTCGATGGATGCTCCACTCCCTAAAAGTCCAAACAATATTGTTAAATGGTATTCTATTTTAATATCATTAATTTAGTGGGGAATTATATGGTGGTTAATAGCTAAAATTTTCATATGAAAAATTATCAATATAAACAATTATTTAATGTACATGTTAAGAAAATAAAAATTGAAATCCATTCAAAAATGATTATGATTTGGAACTATGAAAATATGGTTCATTTTAGGCCATTCAAAAGTCCATAACTTTTTTTGGTTAAATTTTCTAACAAAGTTTTGGCACATGTGTTATTTTTGTTTTAACATATCATATATTGAGTCCCTATAATATATCCCAAATAAAATTCATACACAAATTTATGTGCATGTATATAGAAGCACAAACAGTAAACTAGTCCATGTTTTTCAACTTCAAAAGTTCATTACTATATATTTGGTGTATATATTGCATTTTTTTATAGATGTATATTTCTTCAAGTTGACAATATAAATCTAGCCACAAATTTGGAAAATTATTATTTGTATGCCATGTTAATAGCATGTAAATGCATGTCACTTTACAAAAAAATAAACTATAACACAAAAAGCAAACCACCTTACCTTGCAACCACCCCACATGGTTGCTTCATGTTACATCTAGGCACGATTTTTATAACTAGATTGAAATTGTAGTCATTCCATGGGATTGACTTGAGCATTTTGTGCAAGGGGAACAAAACAATCCAAAATTTCATTGCAAATTTACAAGGACAAAGGAGCATAAGCTTTGTAATCCCCCAAACACATTGACACACCCAAAGAACCAACTTTACATCACTTATTTTTTAGGCAAGGAAACAAATAGTAAAACATTTGATTTATGACTTAAATTTCCATAGTGTATTATTTTGATTTTACAATTTTGGCAATGTTGATTGTCACATTGTATTGTAATTTTTCCAATGTCCCTTTTATTTTTGAATCCAATGTCATTTGCAATGTTTTTGTGTTATTCCTTGATTCTAAAATATTGTGAAAGTTTGCTACTAAACATCCTTTCATTATATATAAATATATAACCCATGTTCAAACTTTGAATTCATTAGTTGTCCCATTGTATTGTGACCATTCCAATCTCATTTTTAAAATTAACTGAATATTATGTGGATGATTTTCCTATTCAAGGCTCAATGTGAATCTGGAGCTCACATCCTATGTCAATGTGTTGCATGTTCTCTTGTAATTTTGGACCCGAATTCTACACCAATGTATTCATGGAAGCCATGTAGAAGCTACTCATCCACACAATAGAAGCAAAAACATCACTAAGTGAATGAAACAACCAATAAGAAGAAGGGGCAAATGGCTTGGGTGGAATTCCTGAAATCTAGCAAACAATCACAATGAAAGACTCATATTTCAAAGACAATGTTTAGTATGTCCATTAAGCATGGTTGTCAAAAAGCTTTCATTGCAAAGCAACCATACTTGGACCAGAACCTTTGTTAGTTAACATACTTGAATGCAAAACACAAAAACAAGCATGATCAAGTATACCATGGGAAAGATGTTCTTGGATACCATCATGCTCTAGGTTCCCAACTATTAGATGGTATGAAGGCACACCTAATGGGGCTTCTAAGGCAAAGCTTGTCCCCGACTCAAGTAATGACTCATCACAAAACGCATGTTAGAAAGATGGCATTGAAAAATGAACTTGTGACTTCATACACCTTTGTTCTCGCATCTGATGTGAAGAATATGGCAAAAAAACGAGTTGATGAATTATGGTAGAAACACCACAAGGACCCCATTAGTAGTAGAATGTGGGTTTAAAATAATCATGATTCAATTTTTTATTATGTTCAACATTCCCCTTTGGACCTCAATTTACCTACCCAAGATGACACACCATTCACACTAGGGATTCAAACTTCACGGTAGTTGGAAATTATGCAAAAATTTGGGCATGGCAATTCAATATCTTTTTATGCAACATTTAGCATAAATCAAAGTAGGGTATGATGACCTTTTTTCTATTGTATGAGTTCCACAAAATTAATATGTTTCACAACATTGTAACAATGTTAGTTCCATGTTCTTTGTAGTACCCTTTATACACCTTAATGGTGTTCAACAAATGGCAGGGATACTGTTTGCATTCATTGTCATTGGAAAAAGTTGAGAGAAAGACCTTGACCCAATTCTTTGAGCACTATCAAAACATGTGCCAAGCAATTGGATGCCTAATGTTATCCTTGTTGATAATGTTCAAGTTGAAATCAATGTGTTGAGATTTGATTTCATAAAATTTACGTACAATTCCATGTATATTAATTGTGTATTATAGTGCATACTTTGTTATAAAACAATAGTTTGTGGCAGATGATACTTTGTTGCACAACATATTTTGCCACTAATAATTATTCTTCTATAGATCATTAATTTTTGTCATAGCATGGTTTATTTCATGTTGTATTGACATTCATAAACACTTTATTAAATTTTTGCAAAAAGTAATTTTTATAGTTGATGTGTAATTGTCATGCAACAATGTTTGGCCAAGGGCCAAAGTTTTTTTAATGTTTGTGGCATGTGCACAAAGCATGGGCAAAAAATGTTGTAAAATATTTGCAAGTTCAAAAGACCAAACAAAAGTATTATTTGTTATGGGGAAGATCATGTATTCACAAGATTTTCCATTAGATCATGATTTTATTTTGTGGGCACAACTACAAATACATATAATGTAGCCAATTACCCCAATGCAAATTGATTCATTACATACCTTAAAGACCATTAGTTGCATAAGGTGGGAATGTGGTGTGTTGGCAATTACAACATTCCACATGCAAGATAAAACACCAATGCGGCTATGGAATCATTCCATAACAACATGAAATAATATTTTATTCTTCTAGAAAATGATTTATTGGACGTAAAATGGATTGGTTGATTTTTCATCTTGTTGGTGATGTTTTTACTCATTACTTTTATGGTGTGTGGTGTAATTTTTTTGGGTATGTGAGAAACAAAAAACAAGAAGGCATTGTTGCCTCATCTGTGTTAAAAGCTTGAAATATTCCAAATTCCAATGTCCTATTACATGTCATGATGGGGAGGACATTGTATTTGCCACATCCATCAACCACACACCCAAAGTATGGACCATTCACATTTTGTCATCTGAGTGGCCATAATGCATGATTGCCCACTTGCACAACAAGGAATTACAAGCAAATATGTCATGAAGGTATTAAAAATGTTACATTTAAACATTTTTTATGGTGCCATTGTTAGGGATGCAAGCACATTCCATGGAGTAAACAAGGGTCTTGCAGCAACTGGACACATGGTTTGTGATGACCTCCTTGATCAAGAAGCTAACATTCAAGAAAAAGATGAAGACATTGGTAGCTTGGAGATGATAACCATTACTACCTAGGTCAAAAATCTTGAACTGAGGAACCTTATTGACCAAGTATTTGATGCCATAAAATCCAATGCCATTGAAATTCCCATGCTGCAACTACATTTACTCTTAACACTTAAGGTGTTGAAAGGTAAAAACAATACGTGACAATTAGTGGATTGTTGGTTTTGAACACCTTGACTTTGTCTCCATCTACTCTTAATGATAACACACTTAAAAGGGATAGAGGAATCCTAGAACCCCATGTTCAAAAATAAAATCATATAAAGGACAAAACAATCAAACACATGCGCATTTAGATGCCAAGTAAATCCATTATAAAAAATGTTGTTTTGGATATGTATTTGTAGGTTATTAAGATCCTAGGTACCTAAATTGTTGTTATCATTTAAGGTGTTTATTTAGAGCACATATATATGTGTTCAAAATAAAAGGCATATGTGTTTTCATTTATTGTTTAGAGGCACTCAAAACCATTGTTATAGTTTTTTAGTCTTATGCATCTTACAAAACATTATTTTGTGTCAACTTTATTTCAAATTTTTTTGGTTTGCTCCAAACACATCATTGTAGACATGTTGGTCTTTCAACCCTTGTATGCACACCCAATAAATGCATAACTAACATTCTTCAAACTGTTGCAACACATGTTGAGGTGATAACTATTATTGCATGAAAAATAAAACATGACTAAATGGGACCACCTCCTTTTATAAGGAATTATGAAATTATGAATTCTATAAAACAAGAATTGAACTAACAATTGAATGATTGCTGGCATTTCCAAAACAACCTAGATTACCAAGTAGGGAAACACTTGTTATAATCCCATTTTCCCTTGGACTATAACCACATAATGCACACATCACTTGTGACTTTGCATATCTAGAAATATAAACATTTGTTATAATGTGACACAATACATATTACAATTTTTCCACCTATTAAAGTACATGGTCATAATGTTCATTAACATGTTCTAAACAATTTGAAAAAATAATAATGTCATAACCTTTAGTTCCAAACCATAAACACATCCAACTAATGGAAGCTATTGATACCAACACAAAAGACATTATAAACATGTCTACCTCAACAAAATAAGGGTGTGCAAAAAATACAATATTCTACCACTACAATCTACTTAGTATGATTATGTTGTTGTTCCTAAAAACCCATCTCGGTGTAGAAATTTGTAATCCCAAGTTATTGTTTTTGTTATTGATTAGCTGGCATAAGACACCGACTTCCTAATTCTGCCACTTCTATAAAATTTTAAAATACTCACAAATTGTGTTGATGTTGATCCTCCACCATTGGTTACATATCCCAAGTTAACCACCCAATTTGTGTTTGCAAAATCTGAACTACGTAATGTCTCTAATATTGCATTCACTAAAATCGACCACGTTTCAATTGCATCATCCCATGAAAACCAAGTTGGTGTCACCTGCAACTAGCAAAATATTACAATATTCAGGATGTAAATAATCTTGTACTCAATTGTTCCAAAATCTTAGAGGTGTGGGTAAGGGTAATTGCACCTTAATGTTAGTTGCATTTTTTCGATACATGTTTGGTCATGAATTTCATGACATAAAACCCACACTCCCTATCAAATAGTTGTTGTGGTCCATCAAGCCACACCCAACTATTTTTTGATACTGTTCACTTCCATCCAAGTGTCCCTAACAATTTACCTGCGATAATAGCCCACATTTTTGCAAAAAAAATGGTGCACACTTGTAAATTGGAAGATGTTGGCACTCTTGAGAGGGTCATAATGCATAAAATGTGAATCCTCCACTGATGTCATTAGCCTGCAAGAACAACCATTAATGTACAATAGAATATCTAGTTGTGGGATTTTTTTTCCCACACGTATAACCTTTAACATGTTTTGCACATGTAACATGATTGCAACAAGAAATACAAACTACATGAATAATTCACATTTGAAATATGAATATCAATTGGAACTATAATATTTGAATCATGAACTCCATAAATTGGTTATCTAAACTGGTTTGTGGGAGTTATTTTGTTGACGTGTCTTTTGTAGCATACCCACAACTTACCACAACCAAATTTATATATTTGAATCTAATAGTTATAATTCACAGAGTGCAAGGGTTCATGAATAGTGGCTATCTACAAATTGTTGTTTTGATAGTACTTACATATGTTTTCTAGGTAATGATGGATCTTTCATTTGAAGTCCATCATCTACTTGGTCTTTCCCATAATCTATCAGAATGGCAAGAAATGATGTGATTGCACTGGGATTATTATCATGAGTTGGGGCATGCAAGGAATTTGTTGGCTTAGATAAGTCCTTCTCTTGGGAAGAGATGTCATTCTAGTTGGGTATTAATTTGACAAGGTTGTGTGAAAACTAGCCTAGAGGTCACAACCCAAGAGAGAGGGAAGGTGTCCTATTGAAATTAGCATGGGTTGTTGATAAAGAAGTTCATTGAATGGGTGTTGCAAGGCTTGGATTGTTGTCATATGATTGTAAGTCAACATCATTATCAGGTTTACAGTCTTGCCTAGGGCTATCATTGAAGGTTACCCTAATAAACAAATCCAACCCATAATATGGTGCAATTTTTTGTTATAGGTGTGTCGTGACGTATAGTGTTGTGGTGTACAGTGTCGTAAGGGTGTAAATCCATAATAAACTCTACTAAACAAAAAGACTAAAATTAGTCAAAGGTAGAAACTATTCAACCAAAAAGAGATGCACACACATATATATACAATGCACAAGAGGAGGCTAAGATGAAATTCTCATGTATAATTGAATTGCAAAGAAGGAATGAACATGTAGTGTATGTAGACGGTGGTTGTGTAATAACCACCATGAGCATCTAGAAATCCAATCTGATTATGGAGAAAACTCTTCCGACAAAGGAATTTTAGAAAAATTAAAAAGAGAAAGGAAGGGCTTGGCCTTTTATACAACCACCAACAAGCTGAAACCTTAAGCACCTAGTAACGTACAGTCACCTAAGAACGTACATTTACCCTAAAAGCGTACATTTACCCTAAAAGGCATGATGGGCATGCCCGTAACTGGCCATCATGTATGAGGCCATGTACGGGCATGACAGATGTGCTAACCATGGGAGGTCTAGTTTGAATGAATGGGTTGGTGCCCATCAACTTTTGCATTCTAAAATTTTGTTGATGTTTTGGTACCTCCTGCATAATATGGGGAAAGTTTGAATGGTCAAAGTGGGATGATTGAAACCTTGGGATCCAGACTTAAATTAAAGTATGTTTTGTCACATCACATAAACAATATTAATCATGTAAGTAAATTGCATGCACCTAAAGTTGTGTCATTGTTAATTAAAATTGTTGAAATATTGACCTCTATAGTTTTTTTAAGGGTTCAATTTTGCATTTATTTTGCCTGTCAAACAAAGCACTATCATCTTGAAGGTTTAATTTTTTTGGAAAAACCCAACCAACATCCATTTTTTCCTTCACAAACAATGCTTCATTGACCACCCAAAAAAAGAAGTTCACAAGTTGGGCGAACCCATCCTCAGGTTGTACCACTAATAATCATTTCAAGGAATGGTTAAGGAACCAAAAATAACCAAATCATTTTTCTGGGCCCTTTTCATTAAATGTTTTCATAATTATAAATTATTATTTTCCCGAGTTTATCAATTGCATGTTCTAATATATGACTTGAAATTTATTTGGGAGTTTAAAAAATTGAAAAAAATTCAAAATTTATATTCCTAATTAAAATGGCCCCTTAAAAAATTAACAACTTCAATTTTGGAAATTCATAACTAAATCATATTTAATAAATTAATTTCCAAATGAAAAACTAAAAAATAAAATGACTTTCAAATTACCTTAGGAAAAAAATTCATAAAAAAATTCATAAATACGTTCCAAATTTGTGTTCTTGACCAAAAAGTTTAAGGAAAGAAAAAAATGTTACAAACCTGAAACGTTTTCTAAATGCAATGATTAGGAAGATCAAAATACACAATATTTTTGATATTATTGAAATTTCAAAATATATGGAACCTAATAAATGTATTCCAAAAAAAAAAATTATGAAAATGTTCATTTAAATGTTTCCTATGATTTTTCAAAGTTTCATGAGTCTAAAAAAACCAAGGTGTGACATTCTTAGTGGTACCACCCAAGGACAAGATTGCCCAGTTATAGAAAAATTAAACATTAATTTAAAAATGGAGCACTTCTAAACTCTAACCAACATTTGTTGGATTAAACCTATCAGTAATGCATTTGTTAATTTTATTGAAAAGATTTTAATTGTGCAAAATATATTGAAGGAATTGTTTGCATGAAAATGTGCAAGTGGAAAGGTAGTGAATGAAGTACTTGGTCTATGATTGGCCTGCAATCATGCCCAACATCAAAGTTGCACCACATGTTTTCCAACTCTTTTATCATTCCAATATTATATAAGTCTAAAATTGTTCTATGAACAATCTTTGACATGTATCGTTATATCTTCTCAAAGACTAGATTTTGTAGCTATAAATCAAATCCAAGTTTAGCCCTAACAAATCTTGTTGACATTATGCAATATTTTCATTGCATTAACATAGTTTAGGAATCCATAAGAAACCATAATCAAATGAAAATATCCTTGGGTGGCACCACTAAGAACCACCTCAAGGAATCGTTAAAGAATGAAAAACAACCAAATCATTTTTTTGGGCCCTTAACTTTAAATGTTTTCACAATTTTATATATATATACAACTATATATATATCATGTTTATCAATTGCATGCATTAATATATGGCTTGAAGTTTATTTTGAAATTTTAAAAATTGGAATTTAAAAAAAAATGTATTTTAAATTTAAGTGGCACCTTCAAAAATTGATAGCCATAACTTTGAAAATTCATAATTAATTATACTTACTCAATTAATTGCCTAATAAAAACCAAAAAATAAATGACTTCTAAATCACCTTAGGAAAAAAATTCTCAAGAAAATTTCTAATCATGTTTCAAATTTTTGTTTTTGACCAAAAAGTTCAACAAAATGAACAAGTGTTACATTCTTGAAACTTTTTTAAAAATGCAATTATTAAAAACATCAAAATACACAATATTTTTGATATTATTGAAATTTCAAAATCTATGAAACCTAATAAATGTATTCATTAAAAAATATTTATGAAAATATTTATTTAAATGTTTCTTATGATTTTTCAAATTTTGATGGGTCTAGGAAAATCAAGGTGTGACATTCTTAATGGTACCACCCAAAGAAACTTACCCCCAGTCAAAAACATCTTGCACTATTATGGTTAGCTTCATAGAATGTTTTTGTACACAATTGAAATGTAGGATGTTGTGAAAAGTTAATCCTTTATTTGTATGAGCAAGTGGATGTAATCTCCCAAATGTTGATATGAAAAACAATTTGAATGCTTGGATATGTGCATGCATTCTATATCTAATGCTAGTTGTTATGTTCCTTTTCCATTTCAATATTGATGTTTTGCAGCTTTGTTTTCATGTGCTCCCATGAGCATTGAAGACCGGAATCCAAAGGATACTGCTTCAATAGGTGGTACAATGGTGACCAACCCCACTTTGACCTCTTTTCATTAACTTTAATGTGCTAATCAAATTTTTGCAATTCATGTTGAACATTAGCAAAAAAAAATTGGAGTAATTCTGCAACATTTTTTTTATTTGCATCATTTTTTTTGTTGCAATTTGTTTTTTAGATTGACAGCGAATGTCCATAGCCCTACAACATACGCAAGCCATAATGATTCTTCAATGGGCTATTGCATTTTGTCGAAATTTTTCATTTTTTCCACACATCATAATTAGTGCACCTCTGCCATTAGCCAATTTGTGGTAGATAATATAGCTCTCTCATCTTAAGTCTTATTTGTTATCGTTGATTGTCACGTTGTAGCTGTGGTCCTTTTGCATAGGGTCTTTACCTGATTTTTGTTGATTGTTTACTTTTTTATTCTTTGGGTTGTGTTTACTTGTGTTTTTGTTTGCCTTGTACTTTTGAAGCATGGGTTCCCATCCTTGATTTTTATTTATAGGTTTTTTTCTTTTCTTTTTAGGAGGCGAGGGGTGAAAATTTTCCTTTTTTCTTTTTTGGAGGTGTTGCCATGCTGTTAGCGCAGGCCAATAATGGTGACAAACAATTTTGGAAATAAAAGTTCAATGCGGCCAATGAAAGGCTTAATGTGGACTTATGAAAGGTCTAGTTTTTTTCTTTTTGGGAAGGAGGTGGGGAGGAAATTTTGACTTGTTGTCCTTGTTCCCATCATGATCCCCATGTGTTCCCATGAAGTTCCAAAAAGGTTCCCAAGTTGTTCCCTAAAACGTTCCCAGTAGCACCTCATTTTTGTCCCATATGGTTTGCTCAAAGTTCAACTCTCGTGTAGGTAGGCCATAGGGAGCACATTTGTTTCTACTTTGCAAGTGGTGGTCCAAAGAGGTGCTATTATTGGGGAAAGCGCAATGTTCCAACAAAATTGGTGATGCACCAATCAATATGGCTCCTTGAAAAAAAGGAAAAAAAAGTGTGAGCGCACCCATGAAGTAATTTAATATGAATCACAATAATGAGTAGGGTGTTCTTTGCAAGGGGTATTAGCCCAGGCCAAAGATGTTGATGAATCTTTTGGGAAGAGAAATTTCATGCAGCCAACATGAAGGTCCAAATGTGCACTCAAGGTGCCTTGCTTTTTCTTTTTTTTCCCCAATTGGGCAGGGGAGGATTTTTTTTTCATTTTTTCCTAGTTCCCAATGTGTTTCCACTATGTGCCCTTCAAGTTCCCAATGGGTTCCCATCAGGTTTTCAATATGTTCCCCAAGTTCCCAATGTGTTCCCCAACATGTTCTCCATAGCACCTCACTTTTATCCTATATGTTTTGGCAAATGTTGTCCTCGTTTCACCTATATAGGTGGGCCAAAGGGGATGAACTCTACACTTCAAAATAAAACCCTTTATTTTGGGGAGCCTCCATAGTTTCATTTTTTTGGAGTGATGGGCCAATCAAATTGGCTCATTGCAAAAAATAAAAATAAATTGAACTTGGGAGGCACCTCATCTAATTAATAAGAGAGGTGATGTTATCTAACCAGCCGAAGTGGGTACCCTAGTTTATAATAAATACCCATGCTCTTAGGATAGCATTGGTGAATAGGTACCCCAGCTCTTGTTACCCAACATTTAACCACTATATGCTCAATAAGCCCAAAAATGGTTCTTTTCAAAACTCTTTTGGAGCCGCCCTCCTTTTTTAAGGTGCCATGCTTTTATTGCGGCCACTCCCATGGAATAGATCATGGCAGGCAGACTTTATTCCAGGAATGCTCTGGACATGTGCCCTTTAAATCATGGTGATCACAAGTTGACACTGCATGAACCGTCACACATAGGTAATGCGCACAAAGAATCAAACCCCAATTGAAGCATGGGCAACAGCGTCATCACAGTTTCGTTGTAACAGAGTTATCCGTAAAGTAAGAAAAACACAGCACCACAACCCTGAGTTTGGTCATACACAGGGTGAGATTTTTCAAAAACCTGCTAAAAAGTACATTAGCATTCAATGGGGATGAAACTCAGGAAAACTATCAATTTTGGTGGTAAACAATTTTGGTGGTAAACTGAGTTTCATCCTGTCTTTCCTTTTTCTTCAGTGCCTCCACTGCTGCTACATATATTTTCACTGCTCCTAACTGTACAACTACTATAATTAGTCTCGACCATAGTGCATTAACTTTTTTGGATTGCAAAGTTGGGTGGCAGATCAAATGAGCAAGGTGTTCATATTTTTTATGTGGTTACTAGGCAAAATATATATAAACTACCATAGTTATTTATTCTTGTTTAGTTTATGATTTTTCTTATTTTGTTCTATTTTTGTTGGCATTTTGTTTTTCTGCCCTGTCTAGATTGATAAGTCTTTTTGCCACATCAAAGATTTTGAACACATGCATTGGAATTTTGGTTCTTGGTTTAGATAAGGCTTGAGGTCTATTGGGTTTTGGGTCTAACATAGTTTTGGGTGCAAGTAGCAGCTTGAGCTACAATTGGTAGCACCCATCTGGGGGTTGGGGTTCAAGGCCCCCTCAAGCTCATTTTGATTGGTTTATTTTGGCAAATTAGTGGAATTTGGCATGTTGTGATTTCAGGTTCAAGGTTCAACTATGACGCTATGCTCAAATTGGAAACTATGATGGTGTTGAAATCAATTGATAGTTGTGCTTTTGCTCTGCAGCTGATCCACCATTGTTATTGTGGTGGCTGTGTGTTATTTGTTGTAATGTGGAAATTTTAGGGGGTTTTTTGGTTCATTTGTAGTTTGATTGATGGGCTGTAAAATGTGCACATCTTTCTTTTCATCAATAACCTGCAACTCCTTCTTTAGGCATATGTCGCCAAATACACATCCTTTTGCAAGGCACATATCACCAAATATGCTTACTTGACAAGGCACATGTTGTCAACCCTTTTCATCACATTTAATAACATTGTAGCCACTCTGGCCACATTTGCAAAATACACGTTGCCATCTCACCCACTTTTCAATGAATTGTTTTTGCCAAATCAGCTCCACATGCTACAAATATTTAGCCAGCTATGCCAATTGAAGCCTTAGTTGTGTCGCCACTTTAGCTACCGTCTAGACTTGGCAAAAGAAACGATGCTCAGGGGATTCAGCGTCCGCTAAGCAAGAGCGGAGGGTACATAACACAAGGTGCAGTCTGCCCAAACCTAACTCAAGATGCCAAATATTAACTCAAGTTTCACCCGTTTGTCACTGAACGTGACACATGCAAGCATAGCACATGTGAAGGAGTAACCGAGGGTGTGGGAATTTTATCCTGAGTAGCCAATGACAACGTGCCAGAACTGCACCAGTATCGACGGGCAGTCTACACGTGGAAAACGGGCGAGTCAGAAATTAATCCCGTGCATGAAGTTTTCCTCGCGACACTTGTCTAGCCAAGAAAGACGAAATCCCCCGCGCATCTGCTAAATCACGTCCGTGGCAGCTTTTATTTGCTGGCTATATGCATAGCCAAAAAGAGAGATTAAAAACTAAAAGTGTGTTGAAAATCAAGCATTTTTGGAAGATGTTCAATAGCCATAATTATTCAACACAACTTTAAGAAAATTTGCACGATTGCTATGCATGGTTCAAGTAGAGTAGCCAAAAAAATATAGAAGGATGTTTAAACACTTTTGCTTTTATAGATAGCTTGTAGCCAGATTTGGCTAAATTTTCCCATGGATGATCCAAAATCAAGTGTTTTTTCGGAGAAGTGTTTTTTCGGAGAAGTTCAATAGCCATAATAGTTCAACACAATTTTAATGAAATTTGCACGATTGCTATGGTTCAAGTAGGGCAGCCAAAAAATATAGAAGGATGTTTAAACACCTTTACTTCATATTTAACTTGTAGCCAGATTTGGCTAATTTTTTTCCCATGGATGATCACCATTTTGGCTACATTAAAAAAAATTAAATTATCACAGGAACCCATTTACACGAGCGCTAGTTGGGTCTTTGTGTTGTTTGTCTGTCCCTGAGAAATTTGCTCATCTTTTGGTCATTGGTTGTTGCAAATAGATTTTCTTGCAGTGATAGACCAGGAGGAGAGGTGTAAATTGAGCCAATTATGCTGCCTAATAAGGCAAACATAAGAAGAAATGTGGCAGGTAAGGCCCATTGGTGGGGGCGTTACCAGAATAGGGGGGCCACCTCAGGCAGCTGAGGACAGCCCCAAATTTTGGTAACAGCCCATCCGAGTGCCTTATTGTGCACAATGACCTGTCACCCACACAATGAAAAAGCAACGGCTTTACAAGATGTGCAAGAGCCATGCCAATACACTGGAAAATCTCTGACAGGTCATTACGTACCATGGAATGATCAAGTCCAGGCTGCCTGTTATGTTGGGTAAGGTGCACTTTTACAAAATGTGGGTGCAGTTCATTAGTCCCCATTTTGTGAACCATTGAATTCACTACATCCTTATTAGGTCCTGTTCACTGGGACCAGTGAATTCACTCAAAATCCAGTGAAATCGCTTAGCATACAGAAACGCATTCTGTTGTAGCAGTGCCAAGCAAGTCAATTTAGGGCCAGCTAAGCAATGCATCCAATGTAATGGGCAAGGATTGAGGCCATTCCATGATGTTAGGGTCTCAGGTGCCGCTTAGGTGGCAGATTCAACAATCCAAAAAGAAAATTTCTTGTTCATTAGAGATTTTGGTCACTGTTACAAGCGTATGTTCATTAATAGAAGATTATACATGTCATATGATGCAGTCAAGAGAATGACCTAATTTGCCACCTTGGACCTTAAAGTGCATTGCAGGAAGGTCTGCCATGCAACTTGAGAGTGATGTACTCTTGAAGAATTGTAGCTGAGATGACTGAGTATCATCTCAGCTATACCTGAGATTTTGTTGTGTCATTTTATCAGGTCTGGGTTTTATATTTTCCTCATTTTCAATTCTTGTGTGTTTTTGTGCTAATTTACACTTGTCGGATACGAAAAGTCAAGCAAATTAAGTTCATTTTTATTTGCATGACTCTCTCCTCCTTTGTTTTCAGGGTGTGCAGATCATCATCATCAACAGAAAGGAAGCAGGTGCCAGCCAGTCAGCCATGGCAATCTCACAAGGCTGCAATTTCCACACTTGTTTCAGCAATGCTGATTTCTGTTCACAGATCAGGAACTAGATTATCTGTGAGGGGATTCTCAAATTTCAACTGGAATGAGGCATACAGGCCTGGAGAAGATACTGCAACTAGAAGGGGAGTGTGTAGCATCTGTGCACATGGATCATTGGCAGCTTTGCATAGTTTTGACAAGAAGAATCTACAGAGGAAGCCAATGCAGCCAAAAAATTGTACAGCAAATGGGGTTCCATTGGGATCTTGTAAGCAGCTCAGTCATGGTCCTGTGATCATTCCAAGCAAGTCAGTTTGCTTGTATGATATCCATCTTGTGAGCTTTACAACAGAACAACCGGATTTTATCCAAACTGGTACTTCTCAAGAGCCTCCTTCATCCGTGGTTTACTTGATGGACCATGCCAGGAGGCAAGACATGGTGATGATCTCATCTGTTATTCGACCTCAAATCAATCCTTCTAGGCCAGATGTGCAACCTTCTATCAACCCGAATCCAGAGCCAGATCTAACTCCTCCATTGTCAATCTCCCCCCACACCACCCACAACAAACCCAGATGTACAACCTGATGATGTGCCTCCCTCTGAACTTCCAGCATCCATCCCAACAGAAGTCCCTACCATCAACCCAGTTCCCATTCCAGGATTTGACCCTTCTAGAGACCCGGATGTCATTCCTTACCCTCCTTGCCTTCTGAATCACCCATTCCTTCAATTCCAATTGAAATTCCTAGTCCCATGCCAGTCCAAGATCCACCATCTGAATACCCAAGTATGCTGGAGATCAGCCCAAGAATGCAGGTAGCTGAAGCTGCTGTGACTGAAGTTCCATGAGGTCCTCCCCTCTCACCACCCAAGGTAACTCTGAATGTGCCTCCTGGAATGCCCAAGCCCACTTTGCCACCTCAAACAATACAAATCCTTCCTCCTGAAACTGCAACCTCAATTCCTCTTCTGCAAACACCAATTACTCCTCCAAATGCATCTACCCCAATTCCTCCTCCTGCAAAGCCACCTCCAGGCACACCTCCCCTTACACCCAAGGAGAAACCAGGACCTGTTCCTCCTCCTCCTCCTCCTACTATTCCAGAAGGTCCATGACTACCAGGCCTTCACCCCCTCCTTTCCCAGGGTCTCCATTTCCACCAACACCTTCACCACCCATTCCTGGACCAGGGTTACCTTCACCCCCTCCATTCCCCGGTACTGTGCCTTTTCTGTAGGATGTGATTGAACTGAGATCTTAGACATGGAGTTTGATTATTATTTTTTTTTTAAATTAAGAACAATTTTTCAAGGCTATTGCTTACATTAGGGATAGACAGTACTCTAGTGGGTGGAAATTATTCAGTCTTTCTTGTTTGTGATTTTGGTCTGGCTTTTTGTGGCAGAGTTTTGAAGTTGTAAATATTTGTATAGGTAACAATTTTTCTTTTTAGGTTTGGATTTGATTGAAGAAATAGCAAATAAATGTATATGCCCTCTTCAGGTCTCTACAAGTAGGTTGATGCAGTGCTTCTTTTTTTGGCAAATTTTTGCATTGTGAAAACAATTTTTTTTGCAATTAGCCTAGTAGGTTCAATAATTTGATGCCAAATATTTAACAAATATTCTCCCAAGAATTCAGTATAATCATTAAGAAATTATTAAGGTGTACTTTTCATTTATTAAGTACACCTTAATAATTTCTTAAAATTCCTGAAATTTTTTACTCATAAGCAACCAACCTACCTTCCACTAAAGTAGTTCACAATGTTATGGACTAAGTAACTGGTGAGAGTGTGGAGGCTTTTGTGAATATCATTATACCTTTTCAGCTTGGCAAAAATTATATTATTTTTTAAAATGTTGAAATTTTAGAAAATTAAAGTCCCTTCCTGCTGAATTTTTTAAAAACTATTGTTTAGTGAAGTCGAAATTTGTTTATTGGTGCTTTTTATGGGCTTATAGTGCAGTCCTCAGGAGAATTGCATTGTTCTGTCGCAAGGTTTTTTAAAAAATTCTCTTTTTGACTTTGTCCATGCAATAAATGTAAAAATAAACCCTGCTTTGCATTTCAGTGTTTGATATGCCAACAGTTAGTGCAATATTTCCTGCAAGGGAGGTTTTGGAATCAAAACTTGTGCTATGATACAAAATGTTTGTGCAAAACATTGGTGATGAAGAACATGCGAATATTTTTTAATTTAAATGAAATTTTGTTGTAATTTCAAAAAAGTATTTTTATTTGCACCAAAATTCATTTTTCAAAATAAAATAATTATTCGACAGTGAGATGCTAACCTGAAAGGATTCTATTGTAGTCTAAAAACCAGCCCTTGTGAGAATTGAGGTGTTCTTTTTTCCATAATGCAGAGAGTGCTTACAAAATCTTCATCCAACAGCAACGGTTACAAAATCATTGAGCCAATGAGAGCCCAGGGTGGTACCTTGTAACTAGTAGGTTGCTATTGAAATGGATGTAGAAAGTTAAGGGTTCTAACTTGCAACCAGACAACCAATCAGAGTGTGGGGATGCTCACTAGGGATGGTTATGCTTATTCATTATTTTTATTTGGATAACCAAACCACTTTCTCAAGACTTAGAGCATCTCCCCCAGCAACAATACAATAGTGTTTGTACTAGTGACTGTTTTTTGGCTAAATTTTTTCACATCCAAAAGAAAAGGAGTTGCAGATGATATAAATGGTTGTGTGTTTGGAAGAAATGGCCCATGTCATCATATTTAGACAATAGGTTCTAGAATGTCACCAACATGTAGCCTAGCAGGAATCCTAAACTTTTTTTACTTTCTTTAACCGGTAGCAAAATTTGGCTTTTGGATGGTCACTAACCCACCTACCTCACAAATTTCGAAAAAAAAACTCTTGTGTACTTTGGATTCGGTACAACCTTCTAAATAGGGTGAAACTGAGATCAGGACTCTAAATTGGCACAATGATTTCCAAAAGGGCTAAGTAGAAAAGACTACTAATTTTGATTGGTTGGTTACAATGATTGGTTAAATGCCAATGGTGCCTAGGTTTTTTCAAAAAAAAAAATTTTAAACTTATATTGGAAATTTGGAGAAATTTCCCGAATTATTGGCAAAACTAGCCAAATTCTCGGTTTAAATTTTCCCCAAAAAATCCATTTATTGCAAAAAACATTATAATGTTTGTTGGAAAAAAAAAATCATTGGGACTGGCAACTGAATGATATTGCACTTGATGTTGTAAAATAATTCATGTTTTATGCATGGGGATATTTTGCATGTTTATGCATGTCATAGTTTTGAGTGAGGAATCAAGGATGAGCACTACATGTTGGACGTGGTAAATATTGGGTACAGGCCAAAATAAGGGGTGTGGATGACAATGATTGTACTGTAGCCAAAAATGTTGAGGCCCCTTTGCAATCATCTGACCAAAGACAGATGACAGGAGCAAATAAAGAAATTTATTTCACTTGAAATTTGTTCAATATTTCATGTTTACAAATGGGGATGGAAAAATAATCAGCTCTTCATGTTAGATATGATAAACATGGGTAGAAACTAGAGACCCAAATAGGGGATGTGGGATGAAATGCTGTATTGCCAAATTGCTAAGGCCCCTTTACAATCAGATGACTATAGATAGACAGCTTCTATAGACAATCTGGCCATCTTTTCTGTACATAAAAGACAGCCGATCTTTGTCTCCCCTCATAAGTGTCAACTAAACATGCATGTGCTATTCCTTTCTACACCTCAATACAATTTCCAATCAAATACAGCAAATTTACTCAAAATTGCTCTGAGAAAAAAATTTGTCCAAAATTTTCTCCAAAATAAAAATTGTTATGTTGCAATTATTCGCCATAAGAAGACATTGATCTGGAATACTTGAAGAGAGTACAACTTGTGAAGCATCAGCTGTAGTGCACTTTTTTTTATCCCCCACATTTTTTATGTCAAGTAAATGGCTATCATTCATAAAAAGATAGAGCAACTTTTAATATTAAAAATATATGATATGAAAATTTCCAGGCATCCTTCTATAATTTGTGACTACCTAGTTCCAAATATGAAAAAAAGTTTCAACTATTTTTTCAAAAATCCCAAAATTAGCATTTGGTGTCACTCATTTTCAAAATTTGCCATGTGTGAAGCTTTTTTGGCCACAACTTCGTAAAAAACAGTCAGCTGGGAAGAAATCACATCTAGGTCTGTTCTGGATAGGGTTGTTCAGAAATGTTGAATGATGTGCAAGAGTGATATCCAGTGGGCCCACTGCAAGACTGCTCTGAGCCACGGCCCTGGCAAAGTGCATATCTTCCAACGGCCTGGAAAAGACGTGGAAGAGTCTACCTAAGAAACACAGTCAAATTTGAGTGCTCCTTGGTTGGAATGAGGCAGATAGTTTGATTGGTCCAAGTGGGTTGCTATTAGTAGTCTGCTACCCATTTGCAGTCCTACTTTTATGGGTGGGGTTGGCAAAGAGTAAACAACTCAAACTTGGATGCCAGAAACATTTTTGGAAATTCTCTAGGCCCCACTTTACACTGTAATGAGGAACCAGGACCATCCAAATAGTCAGAGCTCTCAAACTACATCCCAAGATCCTCCCCTGGAAATTCAGAAATCACTTATGTGGAGTTGTCAACTGTAACGTAAAGTGAAAGTAGACTTTATTGAGGTATCAACATATTATAGGAAGCCAAAAAAGGTAACTATTTATTTCATGTAGTTTTTAACTTTTATATCGATATTCTATTTAACTTTTTTTTTAATTGCTGGCTTAGGATTCTCCTTTCTTTTTCTTCGTCACCTTCTTTTCAATTTTTTGTTTCTCCACTTTCTTCCTTTTTTTCATTTTGGCAAGTACAATCAGGATGGATCAAGAAGAGAAAAAAGTACATACAAAACAAAATCTGACCAAACATGGCTTTTTTGGCCCATGGGCTAACAAACTTTGCACCCACCTTTTATTTTTAAAATATTTTTAAATTTTTTGAAAAAATTAAGTAAAATTATTTGACCCACCATGATTTTTTTGAACCATGGGTTAACAAACTTTGCACCCACCTTCAAAAACAGCTTATTAAAATATTTGAGAATAATTATGTAAAAGATCCAACCAATCACACCCTTCCGGGCCTAGGAGCTAATAAACTTCATGCCCACCTGCAAAATCTTGACAATAAGTTTGTAGACCAATCATGATATTTTGGGCTCATGGTTTAACAAATGTCCAACCCAACTTTTTTTTTAATTATATATGTAAAAAAGTTTGTATTATCAAATCAGTCATGGTTTTCTGGACTCATGGTGTTGGCAAGCCCACCTCAAAACCTATTTGAAGTGAGCATAGTAGCACATTCATTAACCATGAAACATTTAACACATTTAATGTTGATTTTTCATCCATTTATGTTTCCTTGATCCCTTGGTCTTTCAACCTTTTGTAAAGTGAACTTAAACCTTCAAATGGCTTTCTTTTAATCATAAATTTTTTATTTTGTTGATCATGGCTTTTCAAGCTCTAATGTAAACGGGCTTTAAAATCAAGTTTCAATTGCTTGAAAATATCAAATTAAAATATTTAAGACCTAGGGGTGATATAAACAAAATTGGTTGTTTTCAATGTTGGGTGGTTTTCATTTTCTTGTGAGAACCACTAGTTCTAGTTTTTGCATAACATTTTTAAAACTAAAGCAAATATCTTTACAAAATTCATAAAAGAGAACCAACCAAGGTATCAAACTTTTGAAAAAAAGTTCAAAAAATTCTTTAAATATCAATTCTCACAAATTTAAAACCAATTGGTTCTCAAAGGTGGTTCTCAAAAGTCAATTATCGAAAATTGAATTATTTCCAAGAAAATGATTTTATTTATTAATTATAAAAATGATGAAAAATGGTAAAAATAACAATAAAATCAAACAATGATGAAAGAAGAATTAACGACAAGGGAAAAGAATTCAAACAACAATGCAAAAGGATTGAACAATAATGCAAGAGAACCAAACAACAATGCAAAAGGAGTCAAATATCAACACAAAAGAAGCATAGCAAGCCAAAAAATAAACTCAAGTTATAAACTCATAGAACTCTCATCTTTAACACACAAAACAAATTGATTAACAAAAGTGAGGCCCAAGCTTTTTATGTTGTTTCTAGAGAATGAAAAAGAGCAAAGAAAAAGCTTCAACTTTCAACTCTGAAGGGTTATGCAAACATCCCTCAAACTTGAAATCTAAAACCTTATAAAAAAATTATTTTGGAAACTTAGGATACCTAGTTAAGAACTATGCCCTATTTTATTTGATACCTTGTCAAGGTATCCTTTTTTGAAATTTAAATAAAGGGGTAAGGTCTCCAAAGTCAATTTTCACCATAATGAAACCATGTGGATCGAATATCAACTTAAGTGATATGTAATAATTTTCTCAGTGCGAACCAACTTGAATTCCTAGCCAATTCTCACTTCATCCTTGATATTCACCCAACACTACTCATTTTACCCCATACCTAGGGCCAAAGTGAATTGGCACACCATCCCTAGGATACTAGTTACAACTTAGTTAATGTTTGGTTTCACCTTAATAACCCATTATGTAAGAACTAGGTCTTACATATAGATTGCTAGGTAAGAAAATTGGTGATTATTGGGTATAGATGGTTTATACATAGAGAAAGGTTGGTTTTATTACTTACCTAGTAAGTAGGTAACCCAAAAAAAAAACAATTGAACTAAACACCATGGTTATCTAGGGAACTAGAATTCAATAGAAAACTTATCACTTCAAGATGCAGTGGTGGGTGATGGTTCACTTTGGCCCTCAACAAGTAGGTATTAATTTTTGTTAATTAAAAAATTAAAATTATTATTCTTTTGAAACAATTGCAGGTAGAATGTAGTTCTTAAGTAAATGACAAGTTTAAAATGATTGTCCAATATTGATATAACACAATCTCCCTTTTCAAGATGTGTGTAAATAATGCAACTAAATTTTTTTCCAAATTAGACCTAGTTTGGTATTTAACTGAACCCAAGTTCAAAAATGTGACAAACTAATTTTACACCCAAACTAGACCCAAGCCAAAAGTTGCATCAAACTAAAAATGTATGATCAACATAGTTTGATCAATAAAAGAAGACTCCAAAATTATAATTAAAGGTTCCCTTCAAAACCAAGTATGAGGCAACATTGGTATATACATGTAATCTTTAACTACTAATAAATGGGAAGTTATATTACCAACATTGGGCAACACTAGATTTGAAGGTTTGAACCATCAATTTTGGATTCAATTAGCAATAACCAAAACTATAATTGGGGTTTTTTTTTTTTTTTTTTGGCAAAAAATTTAAAAATAAAATCCATTGCAGAACAAGGAAAACAAAGGTGAGCAAACCAAAATTGGGTCAACACTTCAATTCGGTTTGCCTACCATCTAATTTTACACTTCTTAAGCACTTGGTAACATCATCTAACCTTTATGTTATTGCAAGCACAAATATCAAAGTGTGGGCACCAAAACTGATCAAACTAGGTCAATAGCTCAAATCTGGTGTAAAAAGGAGCTTTGTCAATCTCTGATTTAATTGTATTCCAGTGAAGTCTACCATAATATATCTAGCTTTCCCAATTGGTACACCCAAGTTTAACATCACTCCACTCAACATTGTTGAAAATTTTGCCATTCATGTCCAACTAAATGGCTTAAAATAATAGGCCTCTAACAAACATCCAAATGCAAGAAAATTGCATGTAGGCCTTAGGCAACTTCTTAGTGAATAGGCGTTGTTTCGCATCAAAACCCTTTTTTCTCCCTCTATTTTGCGATGGGTTTGAGAAATTGTGAATGATGGTGAAAGCCCAAGCAACTTTGGCCTTAAGGTAGTCCCAAATCCTAAGAATCATGGTTTCAAAGGTGTCTTTGGTTGCAAGACTAGCAAGTTGTTGCTACCTCTTGGTTGATCCCGGCATGCCACACATTCATAGCTATCATTTGATGCCACATCATTCACATTAATCTTGCTTCATTTTTCACTTTGGCCTTTAGCCATACGTTTACCCATTTCATCTTGAATGAACTTGGGATCACCATGGGCCACATTTCCACTACATTCTTGCTCAGTTGCATTTTGGGTTGAGCCACCATCTTCCTCCTTTTTGAAGTGGAAAAATCTAACAAGCTCCTACCATCCTCCCAAATCCACCTTGTAGGATCATATTTTAGTTTTTACACCTTCCCCTAAAACATAAGAAAAGGTCTTTTCTTAGTTGAACCCTTTGAGACACTTAGGACTCTCACTCGCTTAATGATCCCACAAGTTGGGTTGGTAGAGCTAGAGGGTTGACATTGAAAGATTTTAACATGTGGAGCTAGTTGGTACAAGACTGTGCCTTCAAGGATTCCTAGTTCTTCCACCATGTTTAAGCATCATGGCTAGAAAGTATTATGTAGTTGCAAAGATCCCGTAGGGGTTGGGGTGTTCCTCATTTGGGAAAATACCCAGCCATTTTCCTTTTCTTGTTTGGGTAGTAGGACACTTAAGCTCTTCAACCAAATGTTGTGGAAGGCTGGATATAATTATGTTCCAGATCACTTTTTCAACCTCCCAAAACCAAGCATCTCTCTTACCTCCTCCCAAGAGTTGGTGATTTGAAACCACATTTTTGCATGTTTTAATGGTCAGCAATCTTTGAAACATTGTTCTTATCTAGGTCTACTACTCTCAAAATTGAAACCCCAAATTCTCTCCCCCTAAACTTAGTAGCCCACCGAATGTTCACATTCCTTACTCTTCCGACAATTGGGGCGGACACTTGATAACCTACAAATTTTCATGATCTTCCCCCAAACTTTGGATCCTAGTTTAAACACTTGTGAAATGTGAAAACATCCATTGCCACTCAAGTTTCCATTGTTCATGCTTTGATGGGGCACATTTACAAAGTTTGAATCGAATTATGCACTTCAAATTGGATTCTCCTAGCTTTAGCGCTAACATGACCCATTTACACAAGAATGATGAGAGAATGTTTTTTGAGTCTTTCAAACCTAACCCATTGGCCTTTTTGCTTAGACAACAATCCTTCCATTTTACTATTGTCCTTGTGTTTTGCTTTCTAGTAGCCCATAAGTAATTACGTAGGATAATTTTGCACCTTTGGATTGCCTTTTTGGAGCTAGCCCAAACACTCAAAAAAAACCAAAAGGAGGAAGCAAGGATGGAATTGATCACCAACACCTTGCCAACCAAAGGGAAGTGAATCATGTACCAATACCTCATTTTTTTCCTCAACCTCCCAACCAAGAACTCATCAATGTTCTTCATGTCCACATCAATTCCAAAAGGGGTGCCCAAGAGTATGGATACATCTCCTTCTTCTCACCACCTCCTCTTGCATAGAGCACACTGTGGTGACTTAAGTTGTTTATATGCCTTCAGTATCCTAGGTCTCTTTCCTAGTTTCCAGATGCTCCAAGAAATTCCTCCAAAAACTTGATCACATTCTTCACATTGTCTTCCTCACCTCTTAGTGTAAACCCTTTGTCATTTGCATATTGCGAGACGATCTATTGGCCTTTTTCCTCTAGAAGTTTTATTCCTTGGATTGCAGCCTCCCTAGCAGCCTACTTCACCATCACAGGGGTCTGATTTTTGGAATCAATTCCAAAATTGAAATTAGAATCTTATGTTTTGAAGATCTAGATGCAAAACTCGATTTTTGGTTCCATTTATGTGTAAAATCAAAAAATAATTTTGAAAAAAAAAGACTACAAGCAGGGGCTAATCATACATTCACTGGCAATCAACCACCATTTCAATATGAGTTACTTAGAATTATTTTTTAAAGAATTGGATTCCCTATTCTATTCATGTGAAACTGAAACTATTGTAATTTACTTTTAAGATTGAAACTAGAGGCTCTTTGTAAAAGCAAAGAACCGCCCAACACAAGTGTGATTTGTGAGACCCATTGTCTTAAAGTTTTAATAAGATGCATAGTGTACTTACAACTCATGTTTGACAAATCTTGTCGAAAATATTATTTTTCTGAAAAAGAAGGGGTTCAACAACCCAATTTGAATATTTCAAATTTTCAAAAGTAGTTTCCATCTGAAAGTTTCAGATGGATATGTCATTTTTTTTCCCAAAAAAATTGAGGACTATTGTTATACATAATAACCAGGTATATTTGATTTTTTTGATAACCATGGTTGGAAACGTTGATACCCAGAGAGGGTTTGGTGGAATTTCTAGTGCCCTGCCCCACTCTGGTAGACAGTATCATCAGACACGGCCTTTGAGAGAATTGGATGTGGGTTGTGTTCATGAAGGTGTCCTTCATACTTATTGACAAAATCTTCTTGAACTTGTTGGAAGATGAGAAAGCTTGAGTATATGTGACATCTGACACACTCATGGAAAGTGTTATATATATAGGCCAAAGGGTCTCTTTAGTGTCAGCAGTACAAAAGTGGTGATCTCACTTTCTTTTGTATGCTGTCTGCCGTTGGCCTATTTAACATTTTCTGCTTTTGTATATCATACTTGTCATTGATATTTGGCATTAAATGATTATGAAATGATGAGTTGATTTTAAAGGTTTTTTTTTTAATCCACAGGAGTCCAAATTCTCAAGAACTGAACTCTGAACTTCTTGGAGATGGACAGTAGTCCAAACTAGCCTTTCTTCTTTTGGCACTGTTATGAAATTTTTGATTTTTTTTGCTTGCAGATTCAACGATTTTTTTTCTGAAGAAAAAAGCAGAAAGATTTGGAATTTTTTTTCAAAAGATCTTTTTTAAATGCCAAATTTCCATATGTGGTTCAAGTAGGTAGCCAAAAATATATAAGTATTTAAAATTTATTTCCTTTTATATTTTTAATAGCCAAATTTGACTATATCAGTTAATGGCCAATTGCCATCTCAGCTACATCACACAATTGAAAAAACCCAAAAAAAAAACCACTGCTCCAAACCAATATACTTAAAAAATGTTTGTGAGATCTTGTATAATTACATTTTTGTTATTAAAAATTGGAAATATGCAAATTGGGGATGCGGGATCCATTTTTTAGGAGAACTAAATATTTGGACAAAATCTGCTGATTATCAGTGATAACTTAAGTTTTTTCTCTTTTTCCTCCATCATCTCTAAAAGAGAGAAAAAAACATTAAATGTAATTGAAAGGAGAGCTTGATGTGTTTTTCCATTCTTTGCCTTTCCAATTTTGGCTAATCCAAGAATATTTTCTTCTTCTTCTTCTTCTTCTTCTTCTTTGCCAAAAGTAAGAAAACAAAAAATCAAACGTCCAAGTTTTATACAAGTAAAATTTAGCACAATATTTTCAACTTTCCCACTTCCAAAATAGGGTTTCCCCAAAAAGACAAAAAAAAAGAAAAAAAAAAAGTGAAAAGTGTTAAGTTGACTTGGAGGTTAGGACTTGGCACCCCCATCCCCCTCCCCAGTCCCCACACCAAAAAAAATACAAAAATAACAAGAAAGCAAAAGAAAAGTAAATAAAATAAAAATCAATCATGACCACTAAAAAGCACAACTTGGACTACCTTCTTTTCCACCAAGTTAATGATAGGTGAGTTAAATTAGAGAATTCATTTCAATAGGGCCAGGACTTGGGAATATCCCTACCCATGGGCTTTAACCACAAAGCAAACATTATGGTGAACCAAAACATGTGTAGATCTTGAGGCCTAGTAGGGGAGGGTTCTTCCTAGTATTGTGTGGGTTTATTGTTTTTTATATATCTTAGGGTAAGGTACATACAAATTTTCAATTTATTTATCCAATGAGTAAAGGTATATTATTTTTAATTTTTTTCCATTAGTTAAGGTTTGAGGTTTAAAAAATTATAATTTTAGGTAGATGGGTAAGGTTTAAGTATCCTCTATCATATACCCCTAGTTGGGGTTTTAAAAGGGTAAATGATTTCATCTTATTTAATATAATATGAGAATCTTTTCACATTTCAAATTCATTTAGACAACTTTCATAGGCCTAAATATAGTGGGACAATGTACACATGTGATGTCAAATTACAATAATAAAAATGGATAGAAATATTTTTAATTTCTTATTTCTAAACCTATATAAATTGAAAGGTCATTGAGATCAATTTGAACAACATGCCACTTGCCCTATTAAACATAAACAAAAATCTAAAATGAAAAATTTATCATATCAACAAACAAAACACAATGATTTAATTGGTTTTCAAACTCCTTTTCAATCTTATTAAAAAATTTATTTCAACATCCCAAAAGTCTCCAAAACGATTAACTTTACAAATGTGTCATAATCAAAATGTGAATCGTTTGGCTAGTTTTTAGTAATTAATATAAGTTGATTTAAGATTTGGGCTCTAAGTCAACATTTACAAAGCCTTGTTAAAATGTTAACAATAAAAAAAATTGTTCTACTTCAATTCAATTTCCAACAATACTTAAAATCTAACAAGCCAAATGTGTAACAACAAGAAACTACACCTCATGTGCTTTCAACCACTTTGATGGATTTTCACAAAACCCTATAATCAATTATAAATTTTGAAAACATGCAAGTTCCCATTACACCTATAGTCAAAAACAAATTGTTAACATTACACATTTGATTCAGATATATGTTTTATTAAATCTACAATTGTAGAAATTAAAAACTTGCATGTGATTACAAAAACCAAATACTTACATGTTCCATGACAATTTGATCTTGAATCAATTTTGCATTAAACACCAATGCTAATAGTTATTTTTGGGGGCCAAAATTTGATGGGTGTTTTACAGAAGGATGAACTTTTTGATATTTTGAATATAATTTTTTTTTTTTTAAAGTTTTAAAATCATACCTTGTTGTTGTGATTGTGGTTCTTCTTATTCTCACATAATTATTCAAAATAAAATGAACCTTTGAATCAAAGATCAAACATTAAAACCAACATCATGTGAATTTATTTTTTTATCAAATTGATGTCAACAATCTAAAAATGGTGTAAACATATGAACGACTTCCAATCACATCTTAATTATTAACAAAAGCAATTTTGCATCGAATTGAAATGGGGAAATAATATTCATTGGGAATTCTAGTTCAAGCCTTTCATTGGTCAATTTCACACAAAGGTTAATTGCATTTGCAAGTGCATCATTCATCAACCCAAAACCATGACGTTAATTCAACACACAACTTGATACAATTGGAATTAGGGTTAAGCAATGACTTCTACAATGGCAAAAATATGTGTTGTTAGATTTTTGCCTTATAAAACCAATGTTTGTTGATTGTAACAAACATGAATAATAGCCCGAAATTTAAAGGCTTGCTAAAACATTACCAGTTTGGAGACAAACCTTATTTTCATTGGTTTGTTTAACTTTTGTGGTTATAATCTTGTAGCTACACAAGCCTTTTGTCCACTCTACCTTTCCTTTTCCTAAATTTTTAAACCATGTTATACAAACTTGAATTGAAAATTGCATAAATATGATGTTCACAGGTTGTAGACTTAAACTTGCATTCTCATAAAAAATGGCATATTAACAAGCTTTAAAAAATGCATGGCTAAAACAAACAGCTTCAAATAATGTCAATATCCCTAATTTTTCACAACTAACAATTTGTTTAAGAACACTTATCATTATAAACAAATTTTTGCCCTCTTCTTTCACATAACAAATAATTATGTTAATCAAACTTGTACTATTCAAATAAAGCTTTTGTTAGTGCCTTGTGCCTCAAAGAAACCAATTATGACATGTTTTGGTCCTTAATCCAATGTTGATAAATTAATCACAAGTGCAAAAGTATCAAATGCACCTTTGTTCATCCAAAAATTAGTATGACAAAAACTATAGCATTAACATAAGGTAAAACAAACTCTTCAAATGTGCATTTCATCTTATAAAACAATACCTCTTTAATTAGGGTTTTGTGTGATGAAACACTAATTGTGGTACTCTTCATAAGCCACATCGCTTCACCCATATGTTTTCAACAATGCCTAAAAGAAGTAATCATTTCACAACAACCAACACAAGATCATCAATAAATTTTTTTGTTTTTCATCTGGTTTTTAAAATTTTATAATGCACTTAAAGATGCAAAAATGAATCCTAGAGTTACCACTTTTTGAACCTTGAAATTTTGTTTCTTAGAAGCATATGTGTCAATAAAACATTATCATAAAATCTCATTAACATACATTTTTAAACTATCAAAATGTTCAACTTCACAATGTTTGTTCATGGTTAAAGTTCTAATTTTAATTTTATAAACGATTAATTGTTTCTACCTTGAATTTTTTATCCCAAAACATAAGCACCCAAAGTAATTGAATGACACAAAATACAATGAAAAACCTGTTTTTTTTCAAATGATAAGCTCATCATCATTTGATTTGAAGAAAACCCAAAAAATAGATTTTTGGTCCCATGGAACCCAAAATTTTGTTTGATGTTGTAATGTAACTAGTTTTGATTTAACTTGGGAGAAAATATGGTTATACTATATCTACCAATTAATGAAAAACGAACAATAATAGTTGTGGATGCAGGTGCATCACCATCTAGAAAGGCAAACTCCTTTGGGTTGTTGGGGCTTTTGTTCACCATTTTAAGCTATAGGGGAAAAAATGTATTTTAATTTCTCTCTCTAAATTTCTTTTTCTAAAGCTTGATGAAGTTGTAGAGAAATCTCCACAACAACAATTAAAGTAACACAACTATGATTGTAGTCTATTTCTCTCACTTTGCATTCTTTTTCTAAAATGTAGTTTTCCACACACACACATTGGAAACTTGAACACAAAATTGAAGCACACACATGAATGGAAAAACTTTAACACAAGCTATTAGAAACTTTAGTTATTCACTAACTTGGTGTTGTCAAAAACCCAATTTTGTTAGTTATTACTATTGAACCTGTTGCTACTTGAAATTTAATGAGCCCACCCACACACACATAAGAAACATGAACACAAACTTGGAGCACACCCATGAATGGGAAACACAAACATAAGTTGTTCACCAACTTACTACTATTAGAAATCCAATATTGTTGGAAGTTGTTATTGTTGAGCCTATTGATGTTAAAAACCTAGTGAACATGCACTCACACACATATGGAAACCTACTATTGTTATTGAACCTTAGGTTGAAACTTGAGCACAAATAAAAACACAACCTCAACACACACAAACTAAAAACTTGAGCACACACACAAATTGGAAAACTAGTTGTTCAAACTGGAAACATGAATCTTGATCATAAATTGAAGCTAAACATTAAAAACTTGAGTTGTGCACATTTGGACACCTTGCTAACAACCTTGTTGAATGCACACAATGTGGGTAATTTAGAGTAACACACACAATGTAATTAGTTTGCAGAAGCACACTCATAACTCAACACATTCTTCTCAATACTAAACACCTTACACAACAATCACCTATAATAACAATGGCGATTTTAAGGTTTATGTGAGACTTACCTTAATGAAATTTATTAAAGTTTAAAAGCATACTTGGCTATGGTTATGGGTATTTTTGAGATATATCAAAAATTATGAACCAATTTTTTTTTTTCAGATTACATATTCTTGGTTATGCATTTCATTAAAATATATTGATTTTGAGAAAATAAAATGAAATAAATAATATACCCTATTCATACCAATGGATATATCCAAGTATATGCTATATTCGCACAACACTAAGTCCTTTCCCTTAAGGTTTTTTTCCATGGCTTTTTTGTCATCCTAATTTCATAATAACAAGACAATGGAAAGTGATTAAAATCTTTATAATGATTTATTAAAAAAAATCTAATACCTTGACAACTTCAACATTAATTATATTATTTTCAGAAATGTTAAAAATTTCAAAAACTATATTTAAAATATATATTTTTTCAAAAAAAAAATCAATTATTTGACATCCATTGTGTTGAAGCTAGTCTTGTACAATGGTAGTCATTTTTTATTTTTAAAATTGTGTAGGTTATATTCAACTATATGGTTGAATTTCATAGTAGGTTTGTAGTTGGTTACTTTTTGTAAGGAGGTTCTTTTTAGAAAACTTTAAAAATAGATATGTTCCCAATAAATAAATAAAATGATAGATGCCAATGTGTAACAAGTCATAGTTTGACTCACAATTCTCATAACTTTGTATTTTGGTCCACAATTGACTTTCAAAATGGTGAGGTGATTTTTTTATCACAACTAAAAGGCAGATTACAATAGAAAGTTGTTGTGCCAAATTGAGTCCTCACAGTTGCCTAATGCAAAGAAGTCCTTACGCCCTAAGTATGGGGTGAGGCACCTTTGTAACAAACAAAGGTCCCTTACATCATTTTCCGCCCACCCACAAAGGATCCCTCACTCCAAGATCTTCCACAAAAGATCCCTTGCTTCAAGATCTTTAGCAAGGTGTCCTCCAAATTCACTTCTGATTAGTCTTATGAGGTTCTTATGTGTAGGGTAAAGCACTAAGGTGAGGGCACTTTCAAAATAAGGGGCCTAGGACAAGGTGATAGCTGAGTCCAGCCCTGCATTTTGGGAATGTCCCCCAGCATGAGGCAAAATTTATCATGATAAACCTAACCTACAAATCATGAGATCACAAGGTGTATGAATGGGAAGGTTCTACACCTATAAGTAGGCATCATTTCCTTCCCACCCTTGAGGGGTAGGCATAATATCCATAGCAATCTCTAGGAGGGAAATTCATGGATAGAAGATGCCCCCACATCTACTAAGAATTTTCTCCAAGTGCTATACATATAGGTAAGCAACAAGGGCAGTCAAAAACTAAGGGAAAGACAGGTCTCCAAAAAAAGGGAGGACGGGGGGAAGTGGGGGGGTTTAAAAGTTCTCAAATCAGCAAACCCTAAAAAAAGGGAGAAAGCTCTCCAAACTCACCAAACCCTAAAGAAGGGGAAAGTTCCCCAAAGTAACAAACCCTATTCCCACAAAGGGACAGGAGAAAGAGAGAGAGAGAGAGAGACGCGCGCGCGCACGAGGGCGAGACAGCAAGACAGGAACTGGATTTCCGGGAAGAAGAGGAGGAGGAGAAGAAGTAGAGAAGAAACGACCGGGTAGTTGGCAAATGCGCGTTCCTGAGGAAGCGATTGGGGATCGGAGCCCAGAGCACAGTAGTTTCTCCAATGCGCAGACAGACAGATTTGCCATCTTTGTTGGGTCTTTCAGTTTTGGGCGAAGATTGGAGGGAAACTGGAGTTTGAGTCCTGACGAAGAAGAAAGGGGAGTAACCCGTGTTGTTGTACATTACGTAGAGGAGGTTAGAGGAGGAACTTGTAACTCTCCAGCTCGGGAAGTGGATTTTGGTTTTTTGGTTTGGGAAATCAATTTCTGTACATCAACCGGGGGCTTCCTTCGAGAGCCCATGTTTTGTGAAAGCAATGAAGGAGGAGCTGTCCTCGATCATTCTCCTTTGCCACAAGGAGGAGGATAGCCTTGGTAAGCTTCTTTTGTTTTTGACTTAAGGTTTTTGCTGGTGTGTCATTCTTCCGTTGATGATGTAAATGAGATCATACATAGCCATGCATGAGACTCTGAAATTCTTCGTGTGTTTTTATATACTGGGCTGTAGTAGTTTAGGAGGAGCAGATGGATCGCGAGGAGGTTTTGGGTTTTGAGATGGGCACTAGAGTTTGCTTATGCCAGATGAATTTAGCCCGAAACTGTGAACAATTCTCCATAGACTCCCGTGATATGATCAGGATTATGAGAAGCACATAAACATGGAAAGAACCCACGAAGAAGGTCCTGGGAGTCTATTCATTATTCAATCTTCAGGTTCTCCATTTGGACTCCCATTCTTTAGGGGCAGTCCAGCTTTGGAAAAAGAAGAAGTTCTGTCCCCACCTTGGCACAGTTAGCTAACATGCTGTGATCTGGGGGCAAGATCGTTGCCCACCACAATATTGTAAATATCACAAGAGTACAATATGTGTACAGTATTTGCTGATTGCCAAACTTTCCTTCCTCTTTCTCAGCCTCTGTTTGTAGGGCTTCATGATTTCTGCATATATCCTTTTTCTCCCATCTCCATCTTCCATCACTTTGGGGTTTAGGATTTAATCCCTCCTCCCTGGGATCCTTTTGATTTCCAAATCTTATCATCCTTCCTTCTCCCATGATCCCATTGATTTCCAAATCTCTCATCCTTGGACTCAGGGTTCCTGCATTCACATCTCCCCTCTCTTTCATCTCTTATAGATTTGGTTCAGGTTTACGCACCCCTTTTTCAGATTTCATCATCTTCTTATGCTTTAGAAGACTAGAATTCCATAGAAGTGTCAATAGCTTCATCAATGTGATGTCTTTTGTTGGGACGCATAACCAAGTAATATTCATGATCCTGCTAAGATGTTGGAGTGTGCAAGTCGTTTTCTGTACATATTTTGCTGATATTTGGGCCGACTTCCTTTTCCATACGATACATTAGGCAACAGCTTTTCCATCATTGATTTTCTCCTAAGGTGATTGCCACTTTTAAGGGTGTTCCTTTATTGAGGGGACAAATGGGGACAAAGGCTAAATTATATATTCTTTTGAGATGATCAGATGGGTGTCCAGAAAATAGTCAAGTGCAGAGGATTACACGATATGTATGTTGGTTCTGGCAAGGTATGTTCACTTGCTTGAGGCAGCAACCCTTCTGTTTTTCTCTTGAGCTTTGGAGCCTTTGGAGCTCCACTGCATTATTTTCCACTCCATTTCAATTTTACAGGCTACTGAATGAATGAATGGATTCCAAGATGAACAGACTTTGAGTTGTTAAATAGACAGGTATAAAGTGGGAATGGTGAGTTGAAGTCCTGATTTGTTGTGCAGGATCTTTGCTTGTGGAAGGATTGCAAGAAGTTTCCAACAGTGTGGAGACTGTGTACAGTAGTGTTGATAGGGGCTTTCAGTATCTACATGTGCATGATTGGTGTAGACCATTCAAAGCTTTCATATGAGCATGTCCAACAGAACATTCAACGGCAAGAATGGAAACAGTCTTGCCCTGGGAATTTCTCAACTTCACTCAACTTCATTCAACACTATCCCCGTCCTCTTACGTATGATAGGTGCAGTTCACTGACCTTGCACAGAAGTGCATCAATTCTAGTTGTTGTCCAACCAGAAAGTGAACATGACCTGCAACTTTTTTCTGAATTGTTTTCTTGACTGTTTTGAAGTATGTTCCTGAGGTGAATAATTTTCAATCCAAGTGTAAGGAGGTGATACCAAGCTCACAGGCTATGCAGACATAGACTTCTAGAAGTCCACAATAATCTAGATTCTACTACATAAGTCTGACCTGAAGGCTTAGAGATCATACCTAGTTCAGTGTTTTTTTTGGTGACTTTTTGCAACTTGGCAAGAAAAAAAAGGAAGCTGCTAAAGGATTTTTTTGGGAAACCTGGGCCGAAGTTGCCACATTTAGATGCTGGGGTCATGGAGGTTGTCAGAACAAAGTGGGATTTTCACAAAGTTCTACTTTTCAGACTGATATATAGGCAGATTTGGCTCATTAATGTTGTTGATGGTCACCTGTCTACCTACTTGACAAGATTGAAAAAAAAAAAACCCTGATTGATTTACAGAATCATAAAATCATCTGAGGGTTCTTAAGAACTGGTTGCTTCTTTTGCAGGCAAGAGTGCATGTGCACACCTGTACAAGGTTTTGTGATTTTGTCAATGCAAAGATCAGGGAGTGGTTGGTTTGAAACACTCCTGAACAACCATCCAAACATAAGCTCACATGGGGAAATTTTCAAGGTTAAGCCACGCCGCCAGAATTTCACCACCATCGCAGCAACCCTAGATGCCATCTACAATTTGGACTGGTATAGCAGTGCTGCGAAAAACGAATGCACCTCAGCTGTTGGGTTTAAGTGGATGCTCAACCAGGTATCTTTACATCATCATATGCTCTGGATTGTGCCGGACATTCAGGGACTGATTCATCCTATTGGAATGGGGTTTAAGAACATGGAGAGTGCTTTGTGAAGCATTGGATGGTAGGATTAGGTTTCCAAGTAGTTATTTTCTTGGCTAGTGCAGTTTTTTTTCAATGGGACTGCTTAGAATATTCACTGCCAAGGCTTATTATATATGCTGGCCATGGGGTTCAGTTTTGATTCTAGTTTGATGAGGGATGGGACAGGGAGCAATGGAGTACAACAGAGAGGTTGCAGCATATTTTGAAAATAAGGGTGTTTCTGTAATACTGCTGCTAAGGCGGAATTTGCTGAAGCGTATCATATCCATTTTGGCCAATGCATATGACCGTGTTGCAAAGCCATTAAATGGCACCCACAAGTCACATGTGCATTCACATGAAGAGGTAAACATTTGCTTCTTCTCTTGTCTTGGTTAAACAAGCAGGTTTAATAAAAGTGTGGTTGATTTCTATCCTGATCATTGTATGCTTTCTGGCAGAGACATCCTACAATGTATTATCTGAACCATTTCTGCTCTTCCTGGCTTTGGCCATTGGTCCACACTTAAAAATTGTGGCTGTTTTCTCTTATGTATGTTCAACCACTTTTATGTACAATCCAACAGAAATCAACCATTTTCATCAAGACGTTTTTTAAATTTGTGACACATCAAGTAATTTTTTCTAATCTTGCATGTTGCAGGCAAACAAATTGGCAGAGTACAAGCCAATCATCAATGTAAAGTACCTGCCAGAGAATTTTGAGCGGGTTATGGAGATTACAGATGATGCTCACCGTTTTTTCAATCACACCCGCCTTCTTGTTCTGTATTATGAAGACTTAGTTACAGAGTCACATGTCAGCCTCACTACTCTCCATCCCTTTTCACCCATTCTGATTGTGATGTGTGTTCCTGTTATTTAAATCATTCAAATGTTTAACTTGAATTTTCCCACATTAAACAACTGTACTCTTAGAAAGAGAACACATCTCACCCAGCTCATCACTTATCAGCAGCACAAACAATTTCTAAATTGAGAACAAGCAGCAGCAAGTTTACCACTAGAGACCAATCTGCCAGTCTGAAGCTTAACCCTTATAAGTATCCTTTATACCCCATTTCTTCTTCCATCTGACATCCTTGTGTGGGGGCAGTACACAAGGAAGAATTTCATTCCAGGGGAAAATCTTAGTTTCACCAGAGTACCACCTAGCTTCACTTATTGTAACATAATGCATGCAAGTTTATATGTGCCAGTCAATTTCATGGTGGCTTATTTATAAGAGGGCTTGGTTGTAGGCCTTGATTGATAATGGATTATTCACCCAGGTTTAGGGTTTAGGGTTTAGGGTTTAAGTTATCACTTTTTATACACAAAATGATGTATTACGAAGGCTGATCTGGTATTAGTTTTTTTGTGTGTGTGGGCTTTGTAAGAGATGGAAGTGACCTAACTCCTTGTGGTGTGCATGAGCAGAGCTTGGAGCAAGTGCAAAAGTTCTTGGGTGTTGAGCCCCGCAAGCTGGAAAGCCTTCAGGTGAAAATTCATACCAGGCCATTAAGCCAACAAATTCAGAATTGGGATGAGGTCTTGGTGCGCTTAAAAGGCACAAAATTTGAGAGTTTCCTTGATGAGGAGGACCACCCAATCCCCCCTTAAAAGCCATAACATCCTTGTGTAAACTAGTCGCCCTGTCAGAATTTGTTCTTGAGAGGTCAGGCCTTCAGAAATATCTGTAGGATAGCATGATAGAACCCACACGTAAGAGGTGGGATATGCACTGTCTCACTTCAGGGAAGAGGTCATTGGTTACACTAGCTTGAGGTGGCATAGTTCTGTGGCTTTTAGAGAAGCTATATTTTTGCTCCATAGGGGCACATTTTGCCTCAACTAAGGCAGTGATAGTTGTCAGAGTAACATGATCATCTTTCTAGTCATCAATGACATGGGTTAATGATGGGACACCCATCATTGCCAATCCTTATGGGTCTTGTAGAGCTAATTGATTTGTATATTGGAATATTGTTAGTGTTGGACTTGTGATCACCCTTTGCTGTTGTGGCCCTCTAGTGTCTCCTCTCCTGGGTGCGCAATTATGCCACAATTCTCTTTGGGTGATGAAAGTTAGAGGATGTTGGAGAATCGAACTCCCGCAAAGAAAATGCTTTGGCATGATCTAGCAGCCTCCACTTGTGCTATGCAGCTCTGTGAGGGATGGATGTGTTTGGTGTGTTCCTAGCATAAAGCATGTCACTCTCTTTTGTGCACAAGAACCTTCCTCATAAGGTTGTGGAAATTCTAAAGTGTTCGAGGGGAAATACCTACTGGCTCTGGCCATTTGTCACAGTGGGTGCTACTGATTGTGATAAAATCCCCAGGATTCTAACATTAGCTGGCTCATCCATAAAGCCTACTTTCTCCTAGGGTCAACCATTTCACAAAATCATTCAAGATTTTACATCATCAATGGAGGGCTGAGCGGGAATAGATTTTAGTTTCTCTGCTCAAAACTGTTGGGTTTAAGTTGAATGCATCCAAAGCAGGAGGCAACCTTGAACCCCATGCATTTAGAGCTGCAGGGTGAACACGAACTCCATGCTTAAATGTTATATGTTGTTCCTAGTCTATGGATACCAGGTGCAGTTCCAATCCAGCAGCCCTGGGATGAGCATGTGAGCTGAGCTGCTGCTGGCATCACAGCAAGGCGCATGCTGGGTGGAATGTGGTGACCTCTGGAAATGGGAGGTGCAGATCTTTCCCTGCAAGATGCCACAATGACAGAAATTGTCACAGAATATGTGAATCAAGTGGTGACCAGCCTGAAATTTCCTCCTTTCTGCTAGCCAGGCTTCACAGTCTTCTATGGTGTGTTCCTTCACAAGGCAGCTAAGATTTGTCCCTATTTCTTTTTGTTGTTGCACAATAAGTAGTTTCCAGTGTTGTGCAGTTATCAGAAACAGGAACAGACCCCTGGTGTAGATGGTTAGTATAAGTAGATGGTTAACAGTGGGTGTCCTCTTGTTCACCTTTAGTCAAGCTCCTACCCTTTATTTCAATGTTTATCATTTGCCCCTCCAGGTCTCTTTGTGTCTCCTGCCTCTGGCTGTCTTGTAATATGGCTTCCTTTAACCTGAGTGGCATCTTTCAAGTAGATGGATGATTAACAATGGGTTGCAACTTATCAATTCATCTTTTTCTTATTATGGGTCAAAGCACCTTCCAATAGGTCATTCAATAGTATGTCCATAAATAAATACTTGGGCTTTGCATTGCTGCACACTACTAGGGAAAATGAATTAAAGAAAAAATGAGTTGGTTTTGTGGAAACTAAGTTTCATTTGAATGAATTTGCATAATTGCAAGTTGAATTGAATGCAACTCAATTGAATTTGAATTGAATTGAAATTCCTAGATTGAAGTGAATTGAACCAAACAAAATATTATTTTCCTTTTGGATTCAACAAGATTAATGTTCCCATTGAAATTTCAATTGAATTAAATTTGGTTGAATTGAACCAAATGGAACTGAATTAAATACAAATTGGCTGGATTCATTCAAACCAAATTTATATTCAAGAAATTTATGAAAATTCAATTATGAAAAGGTATGTGCTAATTTGTTTTTTCATATCCATGTAGGTGGGTTGATGAAAGGAGCGAGTTAGTTAGGTAGTTATGGAATGATTTCATAATTGTCAAGTGGACGACAGCCAGAATTGTTATCGCGATGACCACTAATGGACCCTATACATGTTTCACCTAAACCAATTTTGATTATCATTATGATTTGGATCTTTCACATAATTTTTTATGATCGTAAGTATAGACATTATGCATTAAATTATGTATGTGGGAACATGTTTTGGTGTGATATGTTTGCACACATGAAAATTGTGAAATGTTTGTGAAGAGAACTTTGTACTTCCTAATTTGCAAGGTTTAATACGAAACCTGAAAACATTTCTTTATGTATCCTCAATTTTCCAATTACAATACATGTGGTTTTTGGGTTAAATGTTGTTGCAAGATATGAATTCCTCATAATGGAGTGCATGATTGTTTGACTATGACTTTGATTTTTATTTTTGTGCATGTTCTGTACAAATATTTGTTTGCACACTAATATTTGTAACATAGTGTTGAAATGTAATTTTGTTGAAAAGTTGTATCTGTACATCATGATAACTAATATTTATAATTTTGAAATAAGATTTATGCAAATAAGAACTTTTGACACATGATAGAATGAACCATGTTATATAAATTCCAATGACAAATCATCACAATTGGCTTTGGTAGCACAACTTTAGGTTCCATAAGTGTCCTTTTGGATCATAGTTCCAAACTGAATCTATTTAACAATTCCCAAGTAAAAAAGAATGAAAATGTATCTTTTTAGATTTGTGCATTTTCATAGGTTTTTATTCAACACCATAGTCATGAGCAAATTTTCAATCCCTTTTGCACCAATTTGCATCCCATTTCTCTTCAACTAAATTTAGATTTCATACATTGAATTCTAGACAATATTTCTAAATTCAATCAAATGCATTTGAATTCAATTCAATTTGATCTGAATTCCATTGAATTAAATTGCATACAAGTCACTCAATATTTTCATTTGAATGGAACTTAATTTTCACAAAATCAATTCACTTTTTCCATTGATTTTGATCATCACTAGTAGTGCATAATAGTGTAAAGCCCAAGTCATTGTTTGACAACTATCTAAACTTGGGCTATGTGTTGTTGTGCATTACCAATAACAATCATTTGATTAATTGATGAAAAAAATGAATTGATTTTGTGAAAATTAAGTTCCATTTAAATGAAAACATTGAATGACATTACATGCACCTTGAATTCAATTCAATTCAAATATATTGATTGGAATTTGAATTGAATTTCAATTCAACTAAATTCAACCCAACAATTGGATTAAAATTGAAAAGAAATGGGATGCAAATTGGTGAAGGTATTGAAAAAATGCTCGTGAATAGGGTGTTGGAAAAAAAACCCAAAAAAACATAGATCCATGTTTTTTTACTTGGGAATGGGCTAAACAAATTTTAGGCTAGAATTTATTAAGGTGGAATATTAGGGGAGCTTATTTTCATCCTACTTAAGCGCTGACAAATCATCATTAATGGAATTAAAAAATTATTAGCATATTGTGGTGTCTTAAAGTTTGTCATTATCTTATTTGTCCATAATGTTTCACTACATTTGTAGCTATACATGTGACAACCATATGTGGGGTTCTTCTCAAGGTTCAAAGGAATTTAGAAAAAGAGGTACCTTTTTCTGAACATCTTGTTCATCTTGGATGGGAATGACAAACTTTGGGTTCCATATTGTTCGCATGTTGGTTATTACATGCCTTCAACTTCTTGATAGGTTGTGAATATTAGGTGGCAAAAAAATGCATGTGTGGCAAATGTATGATTCTAATATTGATTACTTTCAAGTAAGAAATTGATGTGGGACACCTTAAAGTTTGATCCAACTTCATGTCAACCTCTTTGACCCCTTTTTAAAATAGGTCATCTCTTAGACAATTTCTTAATGGATTTCAAGTTTTTTTATAAAAGTCTACAAAAGCCTTCATGGGTTCTTATATGAGAGACCCAATCTATGTACACAAAAAGATGAAATTAATTCAATTGAAACTTATGGATTTTCATGAACTACCACTTTTGTTCCACCTTGGTCTACTTTCACCTAAATGTTGAGTCCTTGCAAATATTTTCCTCACCTTATTTTCGGTTGTAGAATTTTTTTGCACATAAGTTCCCTAATTTAAAAATGTAAGGATTTGATGATTGTAATTTTATTGCAAAAAAATTCATTTTAAATAAGGGATTTTAATGGTGTTCATAGATTAAAAGTTAAATAGATGCAATTAACATTTTTTTGGTGTACTTTTGCTTCTTGGCTATAAAACAATGGAAATGGGAAGATTATGTTGCTTATTCCTTTGATTCTTCAAGAAAAGTGACCACTTATTGAGAAAAAAAGAAAATTTTGAGAAAATTTGTCATATTTAGACATAGAATTTGATCTAGGGTGATTAATTATCACATTCTGATTTTTTATTGTTTTAACAAAAAAATCTAAAAAGTTGTCACCACCAATGTGTGACAATCAAAATCTGAAAAAAAAACCTTGGGTCTAATATGAAGAAAGATACATCCTCATTTCAACCAAGCAATTTGAGAAGGTGGATAAAATATGTGCAAGTTGTTAAATTGTTGTTATGCAACTATACAAATAATTTCCAAAAATAATCAAGGGTTGAAAATCTTGGCCATAAAACATGCCAGAATCACATTGTGGTTAATTCATAACATTTTTTGCATATATAACACACCATAATAACATATAGGGTGAAAGCATTATAAGTATACACAAAAAGTAAACATTGCAACAAAATATTGGGGTCTTTAAAAAAAGGAATAAGAAGTAGATGGTTTTATACATATATCATTTTTTGGGTACATTCTTTCTTAACTATTGTTGGCATTGATTTCCAAAACTAAATTGATATAATTGTGTTTTTTCAAATACTTACAAACACGTTAAACTAGACCTCTGCATTTGTGACAATTTCAAAACTAGATTTCAAGTATTTGTAAGTACTAGAATTTTTTTTGAAATTTTTTTTTCAACTACTTCAATATTCAACGATGCTATGAAACAAACATGTGAGCAAGAATGAATATATCTAGAATATTTTGATGATGGGGATAAAATATTCTTAGAATATCCCTATGCCATGTAGGAATGACGTGGAAAATATTTTCCCACATATACATGGATGAAAGTCATTAAATGGATGAAAAGTTTGGATAAAAATGAACATCAATGAAGTTTTTTGATGATAATTGTAAGTAGATGAATTGTTAGATGAAAGATTCGACATGTTGAAAAGTATGGATGAAACTAATTCCAAAACAATTCTGTTAAATGAAAACCACATGCACATGGATGAAATATTTGGATGATAATTGAAAATAGATGAATTTTTTGGATGAAGCTTTTGACTAGTTCAGTGTATGGATGACAATAATTCCAAAACAATTATGACGAATGGAAATTACTAATGTAATAGATTTCGTTAAACAATAAACTACATGTAAAATTTTATTTGTGTAAATGACTGGTTATGTATGATGTAAATATTTTTTGTGCATATAAATATTTAAAGAGATTTTAAAATATGAGTTTGTAATAATGTATGTTCAATACATGTAATTTATTATTTCTTTGTAAATGTTAATATACAACAAATCAAGTAACGATACATAATTAATAATTTTGTGGAGCTTTAATGTTTATTCATTTTTATACATATGATGTCTTAATATATTTTTAAAATAAAAGTAAACATTACACTTTAATTTGATTTTTTTTAATTTTTGAAATATAAGTCAACTTAATAATGTGTATGTTCAATACATGCATAATTTATTACTTCTATTCAATTTTAGTTTACAACATATCAAGTAATGATTATTTTATTTTATTTTGGAATATGTTCAATACATTTGTAATTTACTATTTCCATGTAGATCAATTTTAGTTTACAACATATCATGTAATGATACATAATTAATATTTTTTAGAATTTTTATTTTTATTCTAGTGTTGGCAATTAGTTTTAATAAGTTTTTCGTTTTCTCATTTTATTATCTATATTTTATTAATTTTTTATTAAAATTATAATAATGATTGGAATAATTATTATATAATTTCAAAGATTATTTTTATTTAACATTAAATTATACTTTGAAACATTTTTTTACATATTTTTGTTATTTAATATTTATTATATTAATTCACAATAGTTCCAATGAATTAGATAAAAATATTAATAATAATAATTAAATAACTAGCCTAACCTAACTACTATCTATAATATTATATACAATAATATAGCTACTAGCTACTAAACTATAATTATAGCCAATTATTAATTATCGTTACATTTTAATCATTACTATAATTTAAATATCATTTAAAAATTTATTATTGAATATTTCTGTTGAATTAAATTTTTTAATGATTTGTTAATAAGAATTTATAATGAATTTGGTATTTTAAAAAATATTCAGTAATAACTAATAATTAATCATTTAACAAATAATTACATTTAATTGCTAATGTTTTTAAAAACTAACTAATCACCATATTATTTAATAAATGATGATAATATGTTTAATTTTTTAATTATACAAATATACAATAAAAAATAGTTGATAAATAAATACTACAAGTAATTAAAGTAAGTAGTTAGATCTTGGCTAGGTAGATTATGAGTTTAGGTCTAAGCCTAACTAAGCTTAAACTAACTTATACAATTATATTACAATTATTTGAGTTGCAATTAGGTTGCAACTAAGTTACAACTAGGTTAACAACTAAAATATTTGTCCCATATTGTTTGGCTTCCATTCCGTGAATCCAAACTATATTAAGGAATGCACTAGGATTGTTGGAGAATATGATAAACATGAAAATGTAATAGCCATTTGGGATGAACCAATCAAAAAGGTTCAACCCTAAAAGCTAAACCAAATGGTATAGGATTTCATAATTTATTAATTGCCACATGGCTTAGGTCTTGGCCTAACATAGGTGACTAGGTTTAGCCCTAACTTAAGCCTAAGGTAAATGGCCTATGTTTAGGTTTAGCCTAGATACTTAGGTTTAGACCTAACCTAGGTTTAGACCTAACCTATGTTTAGGCACCATGTGGCACATGTCATTTAACTATTTGTTGACCCCACATTTTGTGAATGTGCCACATGTTAACATTGTGATTGTGCCATGTGTCACCAAACAACTAACCAAATGTTCAACTTACATAGTTGCAACCTAATTGAAATTGTAAAACTTAGTTGAAATTGTAATTATATTTTTGGGTGATGCCATGCCCAATTGACAAATCAAGTTCATCCACCAATTGAATCTAGTTGACAACATCTTTCGATTAAATTGGTAAAACAATTTTGAACTAAATTGGCAAGTAGTGGCACATAGTGATTATAGTTGTGGTGTTGACACATGGCATACACTTTCGACTATAATTTCACTTTCAACTTGTACTTGTTGACATTACCAATTAGTAGTTGCAAAAAATATTTCCCAATTGCAAAAAACAAGTTGCAATTATATGTGCAGTTTTCGACTTGGTTTGTAGTTGAACACTATTACCCATATTTAGCAAGTGACCTAATAGGTTGATAATGTAAGTGATCTATAAAACCTATACTTGGCAGAATCGATAGTTGAACAAGTAATAAAACAAGGTGTAGTTTTTTTGAAATTTTGAACTGTTTGTCTAGATACTAGCTAATGATTGTTTATAATGGTTAATTATGATTGTTGTATTTTGAAATAACTAGTATAAGACTAAAAGGACAAACCTATTTAGGAGCTTTTGGATTTCATTTTTGATTGTGTGTTTCAATCTTCATTTATGGAACATGAATCATTTTTCTTTTAGTCAATTTCCTTCAAGTTTTGAATAATTTGTGTACATGTTAATTTAGGATTTGTAGGTAGTTAAAATGTTGTTAGTGTTTTGCATGTACATCTTGTTATTTTAGGAACTTGTTGCTAAATAATCCAAAAGTAAAATAACCTTGATGGGAATAAATTAACCCATTAACATTTGGCAACCAAATAGTGGATCAGAACTCAAAAACAATCACATTTGGAATTTTTGGTTTGATTTAGTAGTTTTAGTAGATTAGGTTTGAAAAGCAATCACGTTTGAAATTTTGATTTGTTACATGTTTGCTTGTTTTGTGTAAATTTTAAGATTGAAGTTTTTGTTCTTGATTAAATTTGAAAAACATTAAGATTAGGGTGAGGTTAGTGTAAAGTTTTTGAAGTAAAATAGGCACCCAATTTGTAAAAGAAATTTTATATAAACTTTTGATTGTTGGGAGGGGTCGTTCTAAAAAACTTTATGTTCAAAAATAATGCAAAGGATTTCCAAGAACTTGTTGTTTCAGAAAATGTCAAGAGTAGTTACTAGAAGTTTTAGGAAATAGTTTAAACAAGTCAAACATCAACCTATTTCGGATCTTGTACAAGAACAAGATGAACAACAAGTCCAACTTATGGGAGATGAACATGTGAATGCACCAAACATGGATGCAACACAGAAGGGAAACGGATGTAGCACAAAGGGAAGAAATCAATGAATAACATCAAAATTTAGTAGATTCGGTTGTGCAAAGAGACCCAGTAATGCTCTCAAACACTCATCAATAAACACCACAAACAACAACCCAACCATAGGCAATGAATGTTTATCATGATGATTATCATGAACCTATTCAATCAATCGACGAAGTTGTCTCTGCACGACAACCATGGTGATTTATAATCCCAAGTTACAATTTACTCAGAACTGGTGCATCTACACCAATTACATCTACTAGTTTTAAAAACCAACCACCACACACCGACATCAACTTGGTACCAACTAATTTGGAGATGGAACGACTTCACCTACTCAACAAGTTGGAGCAACTTCATCACATCAACCAAAGACAGTCTAATCAATCAATTTCTATACCACATTTAAAACATGTTGAACCCAAAGCAGCACCCACAGTTGTTTGACAAGGCATCACTTATCCACAAGGCACTTAGCCTACCAGATTAGTACTAGGTGAAGGTGAAAGATTGCAAGTCCCGCATCATAGATCAGTTTTAAGAGGAAACCAAGGTGTTGGAACTATAACTTGTTCATATTGCCATCAAATAGGACATTTGCTCAATCGTTGTCCATTAATTAATGATGGATTAAGGTAGTTATTATGGGATGAGGTGATGAATGTTCATCAACTTGTCTTTCCAACCATTACAATAGCAATACCCAATGTGTCTGTATTAGAAACTCCAACCATGAATCTTAATATAACTCACACGGCAATACCTATTAATTATCAGACAACCTGGACACAAACTATTACACCAATTGTATTAGATAAAACTAGTATGTTACCTACTTCAACATACCCAATGTGGTATAATGTCATACCCCCTTTGTGCCTTTAAATCTTAGTTTGTATCCAAAATATTTAACTAGAACAAAAGGACTTAATTCCTCGATCTTTAGGAATTATACAGGTTATGAACTTGGGAATGTGTACCTAGTATCTAAACAACCTGCTCCACCACCAGCATATATACCACATTTTGTTAGAAATCAATTTCCTATAGTGGTTCAACTAGTGATCAACAGGGACAAACAACATGTTCAACAACCTATTATTGCACCAATTCCAACCATTGTATAGGTTACTACCAGTTTACCAACTTATGTACCCAAAGGTTCTACTCACCAACCACCAAATGGAAGACAACTTGGAAACTCACCGAGAAGAAGTTCACCTAGAGGAGATCTACCTAGAAATCCACCTTTCAATCCACCTATTGGATCTTATGGATGGCTAGCACCTTACCCATGCATATTCATACCACCATGGTATCAACCACCTGTTGTGCAACCTATATTAGAACCAACCACCAAGCTACGATACATGAAGCTACAATATCCAACTTGTGTCAAAGAACTGAAGGGGTAATTTTAAGGGAATAGGATGAGTACATGGTTTGGATGAGCAAGGCATTTGGATGGGATTAATCATGGAACATTGTTAATTTGAATTTTTTAATTCTTGTTGTTTTTGGATCATGGTGATGTGACTTGGGATTGCCCAAAGGGGAGAGTTTTGGGAAGAAGGAGGGATTTTATTTTTAGAGACATAATTTTAGAAAAAAAAGGAGAGAGCTATAGGTATTTTGTAGTAGAAAACCACAGACTTTGTCTTGATATATCACTTTTTGTTTTTTTGCTATGTTGGATTTTATTATAATAAAATATAAAATTTTGTTGTAATTCTAATGGAATTTTCAGTAAAACAGAATATTACAAACTTCTATAGTGATTTTATATGTTTATATTGTTGTGTGAATCTTTTGTGGTATCAAAATATGATGAAATGAATTATAATTTTGTTCTGATGTATTTTGAAGTGCATATTCTATTTATATGAAATAACCATGAATATGATGTTATAATGAATGGTAGAGTGAAATATGTTAAAAATTAAAGAAAAAATGGTAAATGTATATATTTGAAGTGCAAATCTATTATTATAGTATAATGGACTAATTTGACAAGAATTAAATTCAATTCTACTAATCCCTCTAGAAATTTTCTGGTAGAAATGTACATATGCATTTCCTATAATCATTTCGGTTAAAGTACAAACAAGGATGTGTTAGTAGTTTTGTTAGGCACCCTCGGAATTTCTATGGCATCAAGAAGTTGCGAGATAGCATTTGCCACTGAATGAGAATGCCCTAGTTTGTACACCACTAAAAAATCGTATTACAAAAATAACAATAGCCACCTCGTAATTTGTTTTGACAATTGAAGTTTTTTGACAAGGTCTAGCATTGCCATGTTGTCTACGTAGAAACAAACTTATTCCCCTAGTAGATAATGTCTGAATTTATGCAAAGCATAAACCATGGCAAATGCTTCCCTTTTGGTGGTGGTGTAGTTTTTTTCCACATTGTTTAAAAGTCTGGAAGTATATGCAATTGGTTGATCACATTTTTTTAAGGATTTTGAGCCAACATAACCTTGACTGTTATATTTGATGCATTTGTGTGCATGTGAAATTCCATGTCCCATGTGGATGCAACTAAGATCAGTGCATCCAAATACCTTTGTTTTATGGCCTCCCACGCTTCTTAACATTTGGTAGTCCACACAAACACCTACGTTTGGCATAAGAGTTTCATGATGGGGGCCATGATGAAAGCAAAAGTTCTTCATGAAACATTGGTAGAACTGGGCCATCCCATTGAAAACTTGTACATCTTTAGGCATTTTTAGTGCGAGCATATTCACAATTGTCAAAACAAAATTTGGATCAAGTAATGTTCCCACCTTCGAAACACCATACCCAAGTATGATCCTTGAGTAAACCAAAAACATGTGCTTCTCCATATTCAAACTAATATTGAATTCTCGGCATTTGTCAAAACACAACCGAAGTTTGGCAAGGTACTTTTTGAGGTTGCTAAATACATTGAAGTCATCCAAAAACAATTTCATGAACACCCCAAGGTATTCACGAAATGCCATACTCATTACTTGTTGGTAAGTTGGTGGAGCATTCTTCAATCCAAAAGGCATGATTATCCAAACAAACGTTCCCCAATCTATAATGAAGGCAATCTTGTACCTATATTTTGAGGTTATTGTTATCTGATGATAATTTGAAAAACCATCCAAAAATGAATAAACTTCATGCCCTACCACCATGTCTAATACTTCTTCCATAAAAGATAAAAGATAGGGATTCTTTTTCATGGCAACATTTAATTTTCGAAAATCCATTCAAATTTGGAGCTTCCCATTCTTTTTCGATACCATTGCAATGGGAGAGAGCCAAGTTGCCTCCTCCATTAGGGCGATGAATCTCACAATGAGTAGCTTGTCCAAATCCTACTTCACAACCACAACGTAATTCATATTCATCCGATACCATGCTTGATGTGATGCATGTATATTGGTATTGAGCTCAAATTGATGTTATGTTAAATGAGGTGGACTATTTCTTAAATCCTTGTACATCCATGCAAAGACAACTTTGTACTCTTTCAACAATTTTTTTGCTACATTTGCTACAAAAAGGTCCAAATCAACGTTCAGCTTCACCACTTGTAAATCATCATGAGTACCCAAATTCAAAGGGTGAATTTGGACCTCTTCTAATAGATTCCACTTTGCCACTTCATGTCCTGCATTTTGATTTGAGCTAGTGTAATGTCGACCATAATTTCCCCTAGTGTGTGTGGAAAGCCAAAAATTGCTTCATCAATATTGATTTTCATGTCAATATCGATTTTGGTATTGGCACCAATTTTGGGATTTGTATCAATTTCCACATTAGTACTGATTTTTGCGTCAACTATCATCATTGCCAAGATTTCCAACTCTAGTAAAGTAATGGTATTGATTATAAACAAATCTAGTTCGACTACCAACAACATGTATTCCTCCTCATTTGTGACTCCATTACCAAAATCATAGTAGAGTAAGACTTCTAGGCATTTAGTGTTGCTTTCCAAATGCTTTATCACTGCTATGGTGTGGACAGTTCCATTACCCTCCATGGTTATGAAGTTATTCCCCCAGTCATGTGTAACCTTTGTGTCTTATAGCCATGGACAACCCAATAACATGGAATAACTAGCATCCAATACGTTGTTTTTCATCAAGGTGAAGGTGACAACATATGGAATACCATGGATATGGATTTTAGGTCTCAGATTAACCCTACTAGTTTGGTTAGGGTCTAGTCTACCATCCTAAAGGTATAGGGTGTAGGTTTCGAGATAGGTAATCCTAATTTTCTCCTCAAATCTTTAGTGATAATGTTAACACCCGACCCCCCATCCAATAGAACATCTTCAACTATGTTTTTCCCCACATGCACTAGAATTATTATCGTGTGAGGATCTATAACGATTGACCCTACATCAGAAGGTGGAACTTGAGGATGGGTTGGTTGGCCATTGGGCGACATTTTAAAAACTAGACATTGTTTTAAATCAGGGGCCAAATGCATGAGTTGACCAAGGGTGAAAGTATGTTTACTACTTAGTAATTGTTAACTGATTTCCTAGAGCATGTCCTATTTTTCAATAATTGTTACATCATCAGCAAAAAAAAATCCTATTTTTGATGGTCCAGATGACTCCTACATTAGTGGTTGGCTCCTTGGGATTATTTCCACTATGGATTTCGGTGCTTGCATTTGTTGGATGACTACTTCGAAGGTCTTTTGCAATTACTCCTTTTCATAATCTTTTGCAATCTTGGTCTTCTAAGGCTCTTTCTCCCATTGCAACACTAGTCTTGGGTTTTGGCTCTTCATTTCGATAGTTAAGTCCATGTTGACAACAACTTCATCCTTTTGTGGTTCTACATGGGAGACTTTGTTTTGAAACATCTCTTGTGCAATTAATTTATGTGGATAATCATAGATCTTATGTTCCACTAAATTGCATATGAAGCAACGATAGATTGGGGAACTTCCTTGGTTTTGGTTCCCTTGTTTTCCATGGTTCCCACTCATTCCTCTCCATGCTTGAAAAGAAACTTCGTTCACCGAAAAAAAAAATTGTCCTTCAAATTGTTGTTTGGATTTTATGGGTTCCAATGACAATGCTCCTTTAAATGCCCTTGTTTATGACAGAAACTATACATTTTGTCAATCTAAGTGTTATCTAGTGGTTTTTGGTTTTTTTAATGGTTCTAACAATTTTTGGTATTCCTCTGCATCTACCATAATCTCCTCAAAGTTGACTGCAAATTTTTTATGCTCAAATAAGGTATCTCGCTTCATTCTTGCAGTTGCAATTTGTAAATAGGGAACCAACCCAACTCGGAAAAAGGTTGTCAACAAGTTATCGTCCACCTTATGTTGAAGACGATTGACAAGTTTGAGGATCCGTTCATAATAAACTTCAACCTTTTTGTCGTTGCCTTGCTTAATGACTATAAAAGTCATGTAAACTTGTTCATCGTTTTGAATGGTGCGAAAATGTTTACAAAATGCAACTTCCAACTTAAATGAGATTACATAAAATTTTCACCCCATTCTAAAATTACATCTCTTAAGGTGAAACAAAATAAGTTCACTATGTCAGCATCCCGCTTTTCACCATTAGCTTGAATTATTTTTCAAAACACTCGAACATGAACATTTGAATTTATCTTAGTAAAGTAAATTGGGTACAACAATGTTTTCCTTGATGAAGGAGCCGGAGGGGTAGTGGGTGCCAATGGTGGATACCAGGGTGGGTACCATGGGTTCCAAGGGGAACTTGGACAAGGAGCACCAAAAGGCACACTTGTGCCCTTAACCAGAAATCCACCTCCACCTCTTCCACCACTTGGGGGTTTGCCTCTACTTGAAGGTCCACCACCTCCTCTCAAAGGTCCATTCCCCTTCCTGGTGGTCCTCTTGACGCACCCCCAAACTCCTTGATTGATTCAAATGCAAGTTGCAAAACGAACACATCAGAAGAAGGAATAGGGGTATGTTCTTTCGTTCATAGCACTTCGGGGGTAGAGGGGCATGTTGGAGCTCCAAGATGAGGATTAGGACGAATGGTAAGTGAATCAATTATTCATATCAATCTACACAAACCAAATAACAAGTTGGTTAGTGTATACTTAAAGCACTTTTGATACACGGACGAACCACGGGCATACATAGACGAACAAGACTTAACACAACTTGGACTTGGGGGAAACCATCACCTTCCCCCTTATAGTATTTCTATGATTGGCCACAAGGGTTGCACCCAAATGTCATTTTTCCTAGGACTCTCAAGTCGGGAATCTCGAAATTCCTGAAATTGCAACTCTCATCACTTTGGACACCGAAAACTTCTTGTGTAAACCTCTAATTAAAGTGAGGTTTAAAGCAAAGTTATAGCCCTTATTAGATCTTTCTAATGATATGTGGCATGCCCCCTTATATGCACGTAAATCAAAGCGATTCTTGACTTTTAATGGTTGGGAGTCCAATTGACACTTTGACTTTTGGCTTTGTTTTAGCCATAACTTGTGTTGTAAGTACTCAAATGGATCATGCAAGCCCATTTTAGACATCTATGTTTTAAAATCTTTCCAATGGTATAAAAAACTATTAAATTCAATGAACTTTGACCCCTCAAATCATTCTCTAGATATTCAAGAGTCCATAAGGACTCCAACTCTTAAAGTGGAAGCCCACTTGGGAATGTGTGGGTTCATTCCCTCATGCTCTCCTACACTCCCAAAAGTGTGAATGTGACTCCCAAGTTGCACTCTTAACCCGCACCTTTCCATGCCCCTTACCTTAGTCGTGAGCCCAAGGTTAAGGTCATGACACCTCCACTCTCGTGAGGGGGAATATTATTATCTTTCATAGGTATCCCACCCCCAAAATTGCCAAATCTTGATGGGGGGTTTTGTGTGGGCGATTACAAAATAGGGCACTATATTTTCAATAAAAAACTTGCCACTAAGAATAGTTATTGGGGGAATCATCACATATGTTTAAATACCTTGACTTCCTTCTATTGCAACAATTGTGATACCATATTCAAAAAAGGATATGCCATACATCCAGTTGGATAAAATAAATGGAGGGTTTCATAGGTAACAAGGATTAGAAATCATTGTCCATGGGTTGGGAATAATGTTGTTGCCTGCATAGGACAATCCATAGTTCCCAAGGTAAGCTAGTAAAATATTATTTTTAGTAGGATTCATTGTCAGATACTAGTCACTCCACATTCGAATAACATGGTAACTTGGGGCAACTGTGAAAGAAGGGGTATGTTCAAGTACTATAGGAACCTAAGTCACTGGACTTTAAGAGCTAACTAAGAAGTCAAGTTGAGTGGTACCAAAAATTAGTTCAATCACAAAAATTAATACTTGGTTAGATTTATAGGGGCAATTTCCATCTATGTGTGCATGACCTCTACAAAAAGTGCAGATCTAGCTAATGGGTGTGGAATTAACAAGAAAAGTAAGCACTACCAAAATCTTTGACATGAATCATGTTCCCTTCAAAGATTCATCGTCAAAGAGTGGTCACTACTGTTAGTTTGGGAAGCAACCTTCTCCGAAGACTCTACCAAATCTTCAGTTGTCTTTTAAAGTTGAAAATTTTCAATTTTGAGGGCTTGGGTATTGGGTGCAATATCTACTAGTATTGAAAAACATAATTTCTGGTAGGGGTCCAAACGTGGCCTTGTGAAGGTTTTATGTTCGTAATCAGGATAAACTGTTCCATCAAGTGAATTTTGGTGTCAGTTCATATTTTCGATTCTTCTTTTTCAATGTTGATTCCGACCTCCTATTGTTCTGCCATGTGCAAGGTAGGGTAGCAAGGCCTTCTCAATCCATCATGTGAAATGGTCCTCCTTGATTAGCAAAAAGTACATCCCCACCTTCTTGCTATAATGTTTTGTTTAGTTTTGAACAAAAGAATAAATTGCACAAACAATGAAACTTTTGGAAGAAATATTACCTGCTTCTCCAATGAAGACAAATAGCTTTTACTGAATCTCTCAACAAAAGAACTATTGAACTAATTATCCTAGTTTTGTATTCGCGGAATGGTTGTCAAATGTTAGGCCCACTTGGTGAATTTTTGGGTGTTTTTGGGTACTTGATTGAAAATCAGTACAAAGTTGAACACCTCAAATCTGCTAGTGTTTAGTCACAAATAGTCACTTTGAAATAGGTGGAAAACAATTAGGCAAATAGCCTACCACTTTCTCTTAAGGAAAATAAGTAGATAAGAACAAACATCTTTCAACATTTGCAAAGCTAACAATCAAAACAAATGCGAAAGACAACTTCAACACAGTTTGCAAAGCAAAAATTTGAGCAAAAATAAAACACACTTCATGCAAAAAACTTCAAAGTGCCAAAAATACATTACATTCATCCTCAAAACAAAAGATCATACCAAAGACCCTTCAAGCTTCCCCAAAAGAAGACTTCAAGTTCGTAAGAAAACAATGGGGATCCTAAAAAAAATTAAAATTCTTAAAATTCTTCCTAAACTCCAAGTTATCCAACCTTATTCTACATTTAAAATGTGGAACTGAAATTAGAGGCGACAATTGATTTTTTGGTTCTATTAATAAATAACTTTTCAAAATCGGTAGTGACCTAAAATCAGTTCTAACCTAAAACCAGTAGTAACATAAAGGCAATAGAAACGTAAAATTAGTTTATATCTCAAAAACCGGTAAAGTTTGATTTTTAGTACAAATTTACAACTCTTCAAAATTGGCCTAAAAATTTTTCTAGCCTTAATAAGGGGGTCTTCAAAGCTTGCAAGTGGGAGAGAATTGACTACTTCATGCAAATCTAAAAATTGTAGCTCTCCAAATAGGACTTAATGTCCTTGAGAACTCAAGGATCATCCATATAGAAAAGAAACATAGCCCCATCAAGAGTTAAGAATTTTTTCGTGAAGTCAAAAATTGACATTATCCAATCTTCCCCTTGTTTGTTCCAAAAGGGGATCTTTGGGGAGCTAGGGGAGACCAAAGGAAGAAGAACATTCCCTACGATGTTAACATGAACAAGCTTCGCCTTGTCCTCAAGATTGAACTACACACAAATGGGTAGACGTAAGAATCAATAAACAGTTCGAAAATGGAAAATATCACAGAAAAGGCAACAGGCATTGAAATGGACTAACCTCATGAATGAACATAAAGACTTTCTTAAACACCTACGGCCACTTCTTAGAATCAACTCTCTCCTTGGCAATTCTTAATTAGGACAATGGAAAAGTAATATAATGCCATCTAAGGGACTTGAAAGATGGTAGTATAAGGGGAGTTGGGCGAACATGGGTCAAGGGAGGTGGGCATATGCTCTCAAAATCCAAGCTCGACATGCCAAGCGAAGAAAAAAAAAAGGCCACCCAGTTGAAGTGGCTTGGAGTTAGTGATTTGCTCTAAAGCACTCAGATTGACAATAGGAGTTGGAACCACATCCAAGCAAACCTCCCCACTAGATTTGGCACATTGATTAAGTCTAGCCTCCTCACTTTGTTTTTTCTTTCCCAAAGTAGACCCCTTTTTCTTTACCTTTTTCATTTGAGTGCTTGCAAAAGTTTGTAGGATTCTTGGAATCCTAGCTCATTTTTCTCATGTAATGAAAACTCTAAGGCTAGAGTGTTTTCCTTTGAGTAGTCCAAATATTGGCTGCAATCAACAAGGTGCAAGGAACTCTAGTCCTTGAAAAAGTCCTTATGGAACATGGTGTTGTCCACTTTAAGATCGTGCCCAAAAAGGAGGGGGAGTTAGTTAATGGCTCCCATGGGAAAGACATGATAGAAATACCTACAAGAAACAAGAAAAAGGTCCCAATAAGAAATTAAAGTTTTAAACTATTTTTTCATCCTTTACTTTCCACACTGAAAGCAAGGGAATAGTGGATGTGGTAAAGGAAGGAATGGAGTGGCAAACCTATAGAGAATTTGTTTTAATGCCTTCTTCCCTCCTGTTTATTAATCGTAGGATTTGCATTTCCGCATGCCGTCTCTTGGCTTGAATTCACGAAAAAAACAGATATCCTAAATAGTTTGTCGTCATTCTTGAATGTAAGATGCAAGTGAAATAACCTTTGGAAGATCTCACACATTCAAGATAAGATTCATGACTATAGTGGCATAAAGCTTAAGAGCTTCAACCTCCAATTGCATGAAACAATTAAATGAATTAACAACTAATGACACAACTACAACAAAGCATGCAAGAGAAAGGAAGAAATGATACCTAGTGTTAGAAAGTGGCCTTGTGGAGCCACTTGTCAAATTGTTGGTCCGAAAATCCTTATTTAGGGAAATTCTTGGCCTCCTTAAACACATTGGACTCATTCCACTACTTGAGCCAAAAAAATTTATGTTGTGGAATCACATAGGAGTATGCCAACATTTGAAGCTTTTCTATGAACATTTCTAGTTCTAAATCATATCATAATGAACTTGAATCTCCTTGAGGAAATCTGGACTAAAAGCTTGGTCACAAATAAGGTGCTTGTAGAAAGTCGAATAGTGGTCCTTCTTGACTTGCTCCACAGCCTTTTCCATGCATTCTTGAAGCTTGGTTGTGGACCTTTTTGTGAGGTCAAAACTTTTTCATAGTAGAATTTAACTACCACATCAGCAATTGAAGAAATCTCCTACTACAAGCAAAAGAAAAAGAAAAAAAAAAAGAAACAAACACAAAAAAAATGAAGATGAAACGAGGTGACTCCGCAATGAAGGATGGGGAAGAGAGGATTATAAACCTTGTACATGTAATCAAAAGAAACCTTGAATGTAAGGGAGTGCCAAGTCTTGTGATTTATTTTGGCACTTCTTGAAAACATTTGCCTAAAGAACATTCTGGAATAGCTCCATAGGGATGATGCCAATGGATTAGATGCAGCAAAATTCATGCACAAGCATTAATTGCACATGATCAAACTCCATGGACCTAGGAATAAGGAAGGAATTCATTTAATGGAATCGGGAACATTAAAGCTTTGAAAGAGAACATACATTAAGGATTCATTGAAAGGTGGAAAACTAACTTGTTCATGGCTATGAGGAGCTTGACAAGACCATGCACAATATTGAGCATAATATAATCCATTGAGTAGTGTCATTCAAGATATTCATTGTGCACAAGTTGGATGTAAAGTAACCAAGCTTGTAGCCTATGGTTGTCGTCCCACACAAAAAACATCTACCTTGAGAGAAACTTGAGATCTGGATCTCCAAGAAGGAGGCTTTCAAATTTCTCATTTTCAAAACGCCAATGAACATTCCAAGAGTCAACCTAGGAATCAAGAAATTCCTCCTGTCCTTTCCAATTCAAGGGAGATATGTAGAATATTGTATCTCCCTCATGGTATCCAATTTGAAATGCTTGCTCCATCTTCAAGACATTTATCTTGAATGCAAGATGCACAATAGGCATGGATATCATCCTACACAAGGGGATGTTCATTCGTGCCTTCCTATTCAACATCTCGTTCCTATTAAAGATCTCTGTTGAATTGAATTTATGTTCTTGCACAACTTGGATAGTCTTGTCAAAGGACATGCTATCTGTGAGCTAGGGAGCCTTTGAAACTTGTGAACCTTGAAAGAAAGAAGGAATCAATAACTGACAAGCAAATCGAGATTATAAATTAATTAATGGGATGTTTGAACACTAACCTCCATTGTTTCACCTATGGGAGTGTGATGAATGGTTCCCTCACATGTTCCTACAAAACAAGTCGAGAACTATTAAATTACTGCTTTTAGAAAGAAAAGGAAACTATAATCATACTCAAGTTTAGGTCCATAAAACACAAAAAATAATAATAAAATAAGCAAAAAATCTAAGCTAAAGTTTGGGTTTAAAATCAAACCCGAGCTTGAATTTGGGTTCCTCATGCACAACTACATTACTTTTAGCACCAAGAATAGTTTGATGACATTTACAAGAACAAAAAAACAAAACAAAAACAAAACAAAAACGAAAAACGAAAAACTTGAACTTAAGTTTGGGTCGATTTGAGACTTGAGCTTGAACTCGAGTTCTTCTTGCATTGTTAAGCTACTCTCAGCATTGAAAGTAGCTTAACAATATTTGTAGAATTTATTTTTTCAAAAAATAGCTCAAGTTGTGGTCTAATATTGAACCCAAGCTTGAACTTTAATTCTTCATGTGCAATTGAGTTACTTTAGAAGCTGAGAGTAGTTCAACAACACCTAGAAAATTAAAAAAACAAAAAACCCAAGTTCAAGCTTAGGTTCGATTTGGGACCTAAGCTCGAGCCCAAGTTTTTCTTGCATCGTTGGATTACTCTCAACATTGAAAGTAGCTTAGTAATGTATGTAGTATAAAACAAAATCATGAGCTTATGGTTCGGTTTTTCTTACATCGTTGAACTATGTGAGGCATTTTTGCACATCTTCAACATGAAGATATGCATTCACAAAAACCGCTTGGAAGTGGAATTACTATGTAGTTGTAATCTAATAAGTAAGGTGGTTTAATGTGATGTAATGAAGTTCACTAAGAATCTAATGCGTTGTGTCCACTTGGAAGATACAAAGACATTGTGGTAGAACCATAACTCACCATGATGAAATGTGAAGGGGCATTATGTTGATGTTCATTCAATGTCACGCTTGATGGTTGAACCCCTTTTGTTCCATTCGTCATAACATCTACATACAACCTCATAATCTAACATGCATTGGATTTTTGAAAAGCTAATCTAAAAAGGAGCCATGTTA
>Ga0116227_10000620_pt1 | contig 71146 bp, 55 predicted proteins | sample S1TSphgellanicum_FD_89693 | JGI IMG/M metagenome (GOLD analysis project Ga0116227, IMG submission 89693) | Host-associated microbial communities from peat moss isolated from Minnesota, USA - S1T2_Fb - Sphagnum magellanicum MG | ecosystem: Host-associated > Plants > Peat moss > Unclassified... | reverse complement strand
GGCACGGGTGCATTATGAACCGGGTTCACACTAGTTATAATAATGATCAAATTATAAACACTATAATTATTTCTTATGCTTTTCATCAAGGACATTGATAAACCACCTTCTAAATATCACTAGACATGTGATTGGTCCAAAAATCCATGTGAAAGTTTGAATATATCAATGTGAAATGAACTATAAATGAGAAACAAGAATGAAAGTTTTAGCATTTAAAAAATAAAAACATAATGAACTCTTGTATTGGGAAAGTTTCAATGCACCTTACTCTTAAATTCCTCTTTTGATGATGATTTAATTCTCAATTTTTATTTTGACATTACTATGACCATTTTTTGGGGTTCACATTTTTTATTTTATTTGCATGAGAAATGTAGTCACATCATTTCAAAAGTCCATTACAAGTCCACTCTTTTCATAAATTCATACATATTTAAAATATGATTCCCATTAAAGTATATTGCAACATGGATAGTTAATAAATAAATAATGTCAATGTTGAATATGGCTTTAGATTTTAAATTTGTCTACAATTTATAAATACTATAATTATGATAGTTTAAATAATCCTCCTAATTGTGTTGCCACCCTATAATGGTTCATTTTTGGTGCCACATGGTCATTTTTGCAAGTTTAAACATGTTTAGATGCTTGAAGTAATAATATAATTTTTAATTTATTAATTAACCATTGGTTATCCATTGACAATTTGATTATGAACACATTTGTATAGCTATTTTTTGAAAATAATGCATTCATTATCAATAGTGGACTTTTAAAATTCAAAAGTATGAATAGATTAGCCAATTAGATTGAAGAATTCATATTAGATTGCATTCCAAATTGTTTGTTATGATTAAGTATGCTTTGAAGAATAAAATAATAAAGTTAGGTCTGAATTTTTTCCTTTAAAACTAACAAAATGGTAGTTATGGACTTTTGAAAGGTCAAAATTGGACTTTAATTTCAAAAGTCCTTTTGTGATGGAATTTTTTTTCGTTTTCCAAAATTTTTGTACCTAATGAGCATGTTTTTAAAATCTTTATTTAGGTCGTCATTCTTGTGGATCTTATGGATTTTCCCCATAGGATTTCCAAGTGGCATCCATTGTAACATTTGATATTAATTTCTTTTTATGTATGTTTAAATCTAGCTTTAGGAGGTTTCATAGTCAAGTGAACATTTACTACTCAAAGTTTACAATAATGAAATCTTAAAAATTAACAAACATGTCCATTTGACCGCTTTCAAAAAATCTTACTAAAAACTTGTATGTCTAAAGTGTTTATTTACCCAAAATTAGTCACTATAACACCCCAATTAATGAGTTTTTCTGTGCTAATGATAGGAAATAACTAATGTTAATAGATTCTTTGGTTTGGAGAGTTAAACTTGTGGGTTCAAGTCCAAGTCTGTGTGGCCCAAACTTGACCCAACATCTTTTTTGGTGGAATGAACAAGAAAACTTGACCATTTAACTAGCCATTTGTTAGAATTGGAATTAGAACTTTGAAAATAAATTCCTAATAGCATGTTTAATTTTTGAAGATAATCACATTGGGATTTTTTGAAAAGTTAACAAATAGGTTGAATTTTTAAGATAGGCACATCGAAGTGTTTTGAAAAGTCAACAAGTAGGTTGGATTGTTTAGGTAGGCAATTGATTTTAATTTCTCATAAAACTCAATCCCCAAGTTGGCTTATTTCTTTTGTTCTCTTGAGTGATCTTTTACCCCACCTATTTCAAGATATTTAATTCCTAATAATATCAAAAAATTCCTGGATATTTTCTTGTTCGAATCCTAATAGAGATAACTAAACCTTAGATTTCTATTGAACTCCAATGATTCAAAAGATTCTTTCATTATCATTGACTCGGTAAACGAGTAAGACTTGCCCCTTTTTCCAAAAAAGAGTTTCCATTTTGATAATGAAATTTGACACTAGGATTCTTCTTGTCCGACTTGCATGTGTTAAGCTTGCTGCCAACGTTCATCTTGAGCCAGGATCAAACTCTCCATGAGATTCATAATTACATTATTTATAGCTTCCTTCTTTGTGGACAAAGCTGATTAAGAATTGTCTTTCATATGTGGAATTTTTTTTTAAAGAATTAGGAGATATGGCTTCCCTCATGACTCTCATGCAAAATCAAGAAAATATTGTTTCACTTTCTGCTAATAACAAATTTCAGTTTTAATGTGTTGTAAAACTTCATAGTTATAAAATTTCTAACCTTCACAAATTGTGTAATGTGTACTTGGAATTAGACCTTGTTTTTGAACTAGGTCCGAAAGTTTTTGAAATTTAAAAAAAATGCCAAAATTATGATGGCATGTTTAGAAATTTGAAAACCTAGGTTCAAACTTGCGCTTGGAGAACTAGTCAATTTTTTTTGAAATGTCAAAAATAACATTGGAGGTTCTTTTGGAAATGAAGAATCATACAACATTTGAAATAATGAGATTTACTTGTAGCATGTAAAGTTTAAACAATGGATGAACATCATGGTGTCTCCCCATTGATAGATTAGTGAAATTAATGGAGGATTTGTAAGTATGAATGCAAGTGCAATTTTCAACAAATTGGGGGTGTTAGATGTGTTGGATTAGTTGTTTAGTTAAATCTTGATTAGGTTAATTTTAATTTAGGTTAATGTAGTGAATTGTGTTTTAGTTTGGAATCAATTCAAGTGTGAATTGGATTTGAAATATTTTGTGTTTGAGTATATAATCTTTTTTGAATGTGTTTTCAAATCATTTTTGGTGATTCAAAACTTAACTCATCTATAAACAAGTAAAAATTCAAGTCCCAAACCCAACAGAAAAACAACAACATGAACATGTGCAAAAGAAAACTTGTATAACACAAAAAATTTGCAAATCAAATAATGAGTTTGGGTGTGATGCACCATACAAAGTATTTCTTTGCCATTTGGTTTATGTGTAGACACAACAATAGTTGGAGGTGTCGACATGGTAATGTTAACATGGTAATGCACAACAAGGGAGATAAAGGTGATGTTGAAATAATTCTGGTGCAAAGACATAATGGATTAGAGAAAAAAATTACGTGACATAGGTTTGTGTGTGTGTGTGTGTGTAAGGAAGAAATCAATTGGAAGTAGAGTCAAATGAACATGTTAGAGGAATTGAGTAAGAGAATTTCATGGGGAGAGGGGGAACAATTGTGAATAGGATTGTTAGTTTGGAAGATGAGTTGCATTTTGTATTTTTGTGCAATGAGATGTGTGCACATTTTTCCATGTACTTGTTGAATTTGTATTTAGTTGTACTTGGTTTGACATAGTGTTGTAGTTGTAATAGATCATGTGTTTGATGTATGAAATAGCAACATTGGATCACAGTGAATTGTTAAGTCCCAACGTGGCACCTTGAACTTAAGTTTTGGCTTTGATAGTTGGTAAAATCTTTGTACTTTTAAAAAAGTCTTCAATAGCAATGCTTGAATGCCTTGAACTTGAAAAGTGTTGAATGACAATGCTTGAATGCCTTTAACATTGAAAAGTGTTCAATGAGCTTTATTTTAATTGAAAATAACTTGGTCTTCATTATAAGGAAATTGGACATGACAACAACTTGTCTTGCGATTACTATATGATTTGTGTTGAAATCTTTTAGATTTTGGATTAGTCCAACTAATTAAATGATCCTCGTAGGGGCAACTTGGGCAAACCAACTAAACTCATGATTGGTTTCATAATTGATTCTTTTGAAATGTCAAACAACATTTTGATATAGGCAAAGAAACAAGATGACAAATGTCTTAATAATTTCATATTTCTCTACATGCTGTGGAACACACAAATGCCATAGCTTTGTGGGCTTACATTCTTCAAATTATTTCAAGTTTTGAAGGAACAAAAGTATAATTAAGTAATTATGGATGACATATTTTAAATCATATCAAGGAATGACAATATCATTTAGAATCTTCGTCTAAACTATTGTCCAATACCCAGGTGCAATTTAAAATCAATGAAGATAAATTTGTTAAACTTCAATAGAAGGTTTGATTATATTATATTATATTATATTTATCAATAATAAATTGGTTTAAAATCTAACAAGGCAGAACGTTAACAAAGTATCAAACATTTATTAATTGCAGGCACATTCTAAGATTTCCACTGGAACTTAAAAGAAAGAAAACCAAACTCAGTCAAGTATGCTAAATCTAGTTGGCTGTGCCTTTGTTCATGAGGCAAACAAATGCACCCAACCCAATTAAAAGTTCCACCATATGCAAAGCTGGTGTCAGCTTGGATTGACAAAACTTTAATGACTTGCCTCCTGGGTGGTGCCACCAAAACCTCCATTCTTGGATACCAGGACTACCAAACCCTTTACTTACCTCAAAATGCAAACCATCCAATCCCACTCAGGTCTACATGAATGTCTGCAAACACATTGTTTTTGGTCCTCCTCTTTGCAGTAGCCCAGTATGTCTGCTTGCCATCTGCAATCCACCCTTCCTATTTAATCTTCAATTGAGTCCCAAGGTTTTACTCACTTGCAGGTCACTTGGTCATTTCCTGCTGTTTGTTGCAGCTGTTGCAAGGAAAGTTTTACACCATGTTGAGGAATTGCACATTGCAGTGACATGTGTTTGTTACTGTTGGACACCTTCCCTCCACCAGATGTGGTAGTTCTGGTGCTGGGGGGTGTGTGGAGAGAAGAGGAGGAGGTCATCCAAATCAAAAAGGATTTTCAATTGAACAACAGGTTCTAGCTATGACAGACTTTGGTAAATTTTTGTGAATTTAAGAAGATGAAAATAGCGATTTAAGCTTGCTAATTTATATCAACTGTATCACTGTAGCCAAGTGACCCCCGAGATTTGATCCAACCCCAGCACAAGAAAGTGGTCAATGCTTTCATGCCTGTCATACTCAGAGGAGGTTGCACTGATTTGGATCTGTGCTTAGCCCTCTCCAGGATAGGCATGCTGATCTGGTCAGATAATTGTTTCTGGTTTCTAGCCTGATGATGACACCTATGAAAGTCTTGGCCTCTTGAATTAGCAACCTTGGAAGACCTGTCACCTTTGGACAATATGTATGATCCTTCCTGGCCTTGATTGATTTCCTTGTCAAAGAAATTACCCCAGTGCTCATAATGAGATGCATCTACACTAGACTTGTCTTCATTCAACTGTGATTCTCTGATTGCCAGCTTAATGCTCACAGGGTTGATCAACTTGGACCCAGCTTCTACCTCTGCTGGTTGACCCAAATTCAACAACTTGAGTGCACCACCAGCTTCCAATGCAAATCCCTTCATAACATACCCATGATTCTTGGAGTTGAGCATCAGCTTGTCAATTGATTTCCCAGTTGTAGGGGTGGAAAGTGTCTTGGAGTCTTGAATGTACATCTCAGATTCATACATCTCACCACCCATCTCAAAACTACTGGAACTCTATGATGATCTTGGCCATGTGAGCGAGAAGTTCACAACTTATAAGCTTAATTAAGCTTCTCTGTGACACAGGAAAATTAGTAGAAGCTGTCTGTGAATTGCTGCAAGAGATCATGATGGGTGGTGTTACTATGGATGGTTTCTGTTGTTTGCTTGGAATTGAAAATGATTGAATTGTGTCCATGCCACCATAGCTTTGTGCACGACTGACAAAGCATGCCAGATGCTCAACAAAGTATTTGTTATCTTTCTTCATGTTGCTGCATTCAATGAGAAACCACACATCATGTCATAATACCAAACTAAATTGTGTTCAAACCCAAAATTAAAAGAGTAATAAATTCCAAGTTCCCAAGAGAAGGAAAGAGAGCTCATCCCTGCTTTCTTGCACCAGTCTTTGAGACATGCAATCTTCTTGAGTGTGATTTCATTTCACAGTTACATGCCATTTGCTCCATTCCAACTATTTTCATCTATGTGAGCCTTAAACCCCACTGCATGCAGCACAAATGGCACCAACTTCATCAAGCTCATCATGTAGACAACATCATGTAAACATAGAATCTAGATCCAGGAGACTCATCAAGGATTGACCTGGGAAAGATGTATGTGTCTGTTAATGTTTTTCCTGCATTGTTGGTGCTTTGTTCCTCTGATGTTGTTGCCACACAGAAAGCCTAAAAAAAAGAAAAGGTATGAACTTGTAATCTCAGTCTTTAGATTAGTATCCAACACACAATGTATAACAACTGCTGTTATCAAACAACCATACATCTGCTTCATTTGCTAAACCCTAAACCCTAAGCTCTTGACAAACAACAGACCCAATCAAATTGCAAAACTCCATTTCCAGGAATTGAAAGCTATACTTAACAGAAGATGTGGGTTTGTCATGGATTACCTATATGCATTCTTTTGTCTCTCCCATTCAATGTTGCAGAACCATACATCTGCTTCATTTGCTAAGAGGTATGACAAACCCTTGACAAACAACAACAGGTCCAATCAAATTGCAAAACTCCATTTCCAGGAATTCACAGCTTGTACATACATAAAAAAAAAGTGGGTTTGTCATGAATTACCTCTGTGCATTCTTTGTCTCTCTCCTATTCAAGGCTATGAGCATTTCTTTCTCTCCAATTTGACACTGCATGGAACAAATTCACAACAATGTTATTGCTTTTGTTCTGTATGGTACTAGGGTTTTTCAGCACACTGTCATTATTATGATGCGGATGGACACAAGTGCCCATCCATAGCTTTTGAAACAGCAATAACCTCTAGGGACCGAAAACATGATGAAATTTACACCTCAATTTCTAGATCATCAAGGGACTATCATATAGAAACTTATATTCCTGTGAGGGTGCAGCTCAGGTAAACAAATGTCTGTACATTGTAACTCTTTGTCTCTGGGCAAGAGTAGTGATGACTGCTCAAAGTGGGTATACATTTGCTGCTGCACATCGTCTGATGCACATCCAAAAGAGAAGGGTCAACATTTGTTTTTGCCAGAAAAAAACTGGAAAAAGAACACCCATATGCATTAGAGCTGAATCAATGATCAACACGCACGCATTATATAAAACAATAGAATGCATTGCACATACCATACAAGACTCAAAAGTCTAGTCACAACATCAATTGCTGCTGCAGGAGCTTCTACAATTCATCAATTTCTGGCGCAGGAGCTTCAGCAATTCTTCACTTGCTGCAAGAGTTTCAACAATCAGTGTATCAATAATTGCTGCAGGTGCTTACACAAATGTTGGTTTGGGAAAATCAAGTCAGTATGTCCACTTGATCTGTATGTATGTGCTGGTGGTGATCACTTTGAGCATGCTCTACATATTAAAAAAACCTGTCCCGGATGATGAGGATGTAGATACATGTTTGGTGGTCTCTTGCATCTTTTCTCCAAAGGACTTCATCGAGTGAATCTCTTGCTTGCTTGCATCCAGCTCCTTGTACATCAACTGATCACTCATAGCTCACATCATTGGCATCTACACTGTGGAATTCACATCATCCAGTGATGATGTCGATTTTAGCTTCTTCTACTGCACCAAGATACAATCCTTCTGAGTAGAAGAGAGTCTTGAATGCTTTCTGTGCAATTTTTGAGGAAGAGAGAGAGAGAGAGAGAGAGAGAGAGAGAGAGAGAGAGAGACATACACACACACACACACACACACACACACAGACAGAGAGCGAGGAGGTAGGTATGCTCCAAAACGGCTGCATAGATACCTCTTCCGATCTGCCATGTTCACATCCACTCGCCATCCTGACACGCAGAGAGAGAGAGACACGGAGACAGAGAGAGAATTGTTATCTCTGTCTGAACCCGTGCGATTTCTCTCACTGTTGCGTTTGCGTGTGTGACGATGCTAGGGCTAGGGTTAGAGGGGAGTCTTGGAAGAGGCGTAAATCCGCGTACAATTGCACCGTCGTTGCTTTCGTCAGTCCTCTTCTTATCAGCCGCTCCTGCTGCCGCTGCCGCTTATACTTCTGAGATCCACAATTGTTGCCACCTATTTTCATGCACAAGGCAACAGATGCAATCGGCTTTCGAGAGGGGGCACGATCTTCGCTGCAAACTCTTCTCTTGATGCAAACCATGTGAAGAAGAACAAGAAGACGAAGAAGAGAAACGAAAAAGGAAGAAAAACGAGAGTGGAGGCCGCTAAGTCTTTCACGAACGTGCTAATCGATCGCACCGTTTGTGTGTTGTAGCTTGCAGGCAGAAGAATAGGTGAATAGATTCTTCTTCTTCGTCTTACTCTTCTTTCGGAAAGCTTGATATGGACATGCTTTTGTTGATGTCCTCGCTGTTCTCAGGGTTAGAAGGGACAATAGTTTCTATGCTCCGGCTGGGGGGGATAAAGGGCGGTATTGTAAACTGCGGTTGTGAAGAAGAAAAGCATACCTTCTGGATCTGATGTTTTCGTTCTGTTGGTGTTTTCTTCTCATTCAGATTATATAACTCTCTCTTCTTCTTCTTCTTCTTCTTCTTCTTGTGTGGTGGTTCTCATTGATTCTGTCTGTTTGTGGTGGTGCAGTTTCACACACAACCAGTGCTGAATTCTTCGTTCTGGTGTGTAGCCTTATCACTGCTTCCCCTTCCTTTCATTTCCTCCGTTAGAGCTGCTATGATTTTCCTCTACCTTGTTGTGTTTTGTCCTCAGGTGAATGGGACAGAGGGTTTCCTGTTGTCAGTCGGTACAAGGCTCTAGTGTCCCTTTGTGCATCATCGCCACTTGGTGCTGGACCAATTTTAGTCTTGTATTATTGACCTTGCAACAATGTGAGGCAGTTTTGACGACGATGATGATTTTGTTCCAGGAAACCATGCAATTTTTAGGGTTGTTTCTATTTGCCAATAACATAGGATGATCTAGGAATCTCTTTACAGACATTTCCTAGCTCTCTTCTTCTTCCTTGAGGCTGATTTTAGTTGGATTTGTGAGCAGTGGGCAGGCAACATGGTGGACAAGAAGTATAACATGAAGAACCCAGCAGTGAAGCGAATCCTGCAGGAGCTTAAAGAAATGCAAAACAATCCCAGTGACGAGTACATGAGCCTACCCCTGGAGGTATACAAACACATACTATGACAGAATTGCTGTTTTTAATGATGAAGGTGATGAAGGTCAGACACTTTGTGAGAGACTCTGATATGGTTACCACTGCAGTCATTGTCAAGTTACCTTCAATCTTGTTGTTGTGGAGATTTCTCTCCAAGTTCAAAGACGTACAGAAAAAATAGAATGTAGGTCTGGGGACCTTTTATGCGGCTGGAAGCCTCAGAGAGCTTTATCATAAGTGTTTCAAATGCAACACAAGTAGACAACTACCTTTCTAGAAAGGGATTTCATCTGGTTGGGGTGATGATTGCATGTGACAATCTCTGAAAACCCTGGATTTTTCTTTGGTGTTTTTTTTCCCTCCTGCTTTCTATGAAACACTATGAATGTGCCTTAAGAGTGGAAGTTGTTCAGATGATTCTTGTTAAGCAGAGAGAATACTTCAGGCTTGTAGATGGAACGAAAGTTTTGGTGAGGCTGACTAGTGGTAGAGCTGTCATTGTGAATGTAGGACAATATATTTGAATGGCAGTTTGCTATATGTGGACCATCAGACACTGAGTTTGAGGGTGGCATTTATCATGGAAGGATTCAGTTGCCCCCAGAATATCCCTTTAAGCCCCCAGCCTTCATGCTGCTTACGGTACTCCCTCCTCTCTTTCCAGCACCCATAGAAATTAGGGTTGGCTTTGTCATTGCATTTGGGCGCACTGGACTTCAGAATAGGCATTCTTATCACGTTAATTTTTGCCATTATCTAGGAGAGTTAATTGCACACAAGTTAGTGACATTCAAAACTGCATGGTATTTTTGGGGCTGGTGGTGCTGAGGGACTTAGTGCCAAAATCATTGAAAATTTGTCTTTGTGTAGTAATCTTGGAAATCTGTTCAGTTGGTGGTTTCTTTTGGTTTAGAATGTGAGGTTTGTTAAGAACTGAAAGTTGAGTGACCACTAGGCTATATAGATTGACAAATGTATGATATTTCTCAGCCAAATGGGCGATTTGAGACACAAACCAAGATCTGCCTCAGCATTTCACAGCATCATCCAGAGCACTGGCAACCATCCTGGAGTGGTGGGTGGTTTTCCCCTTCTGTGTCTTTGTTCTCATGTTGATATTGTTACCTGCCCTGCTCCCACTGTGCTTATAATCATATTTCTCTTACTCCAGGCAAACTGGGTGCCGAGTCTATGGCCACAAGGGTCCAGCAAGTGCAATCCCACAAATACAGTCTGTCCATGTTCTAGATTTGTAACAATGCTTCAACATGAATACTTTTCTACAACAAGCAGCCTCTAATGAACAGTATTTTCTTTGGATTCTGCCCCTTTCATTTGGATCACAAGATTGTGCAGCATATTCTTTGAGTTCCCTATGTCCCACCTCATTCTAAACTGCTGTGGATCTCTGTACACAGTGCGGACAGCTTTGGTTGCGCTGATTGCATTCATGCCAACAAAGCCAGATGGTGCTTTAGGGTCACTGGACTACACCAAGGAAGAACGCCGAACCCTGGCTATCAAGTCCCGCAATGTGGCACCCAAATTTGGAACACCAGAGCGCCAAACCGTGATTGACGAGGTAGAGCAAAATTGTCCTGAGTTGGTTGAGTATAGTGTGCAGAATGTTTACTTGATGTCAGTGCTTATCAAGTGCCAAAATGCACACATTGCCTTCCTAGAAAGTGTCCACATTGTTAGTACTTACCAGCCAGTGGGTTGGTGGGGTGGTGTCTGTCTTCTCAGATTCATGAGCACCTGATGAAGAAACTACCACCAGTTCCTGAGCTGCCTGCTACCAATGGGGTAGCTGAGGCCAGTGATGAGGCCAAGGAGGAAGAGAGAATAGAGCAAACAGAAGAAAGTCCTATAGAGGACGAACCTCAGAGAAATTCTGTGGTGCAAAATGGTCATGAGCTGCATGTTGATGCAAATGCTGGCCCAATTGCAGTCAGCTTTAGTGCTGGCTTTCAGATGACTACACAGGCTCTTCCTGCTGTTGCAGCTGCTCCTGCTGGACAACAACAGCCACAATTGGTGCAACAAGTAGCAGGACCTGGAGTTGTAGCCCCAGGTAGGTTCACAATATACCAAACATCCAGTGAATTTGGCTTGACATTCCTTGCCATTGGCTTGACTGTTGCCATCCTTGCACTCTTCATCAAGAAGCTAATGAATTTATCTGGGGTGATGCCTGGGTTCACACAATAATTTAATGCCACACTGGACTATGCTTGTTCAGTGTTTTGTATACTTACAACATTTATGGGTCTTAACCCTTCTCTACATATCTGGCAGTTCTTTAATTCAACTTCTGACATTGATGCAACCTTGCAGTCTGACTTGAATAGATTTGTTCTGTAAGAAAGCCCTGCTGTGGTAGCCTTTTCGTGCTAGATAGGAGCATTTTTGGTATATACCAAGGCAGGTGCCATGAAGGTGACATTAAAAAAAATTGTTTACTTGTTTCTACAATTACAGTATATGTGTGACTGTTTGAATATCAGGTTTGCTATCCAGCTTTTCAATTTGGTTTGGTACACTCATGTTCTTCTGCTGACTCAAAATGCTGATGCCTACTATAGCCTTACCAGAGCTTTCGCAGTCCTGAGCTTTTTCATGGGTTCCAGCTGAACTTGCTTTACGTTTTGAGTTGGTATGGTGTGTAAGAATGTCCCAAGTAGATGCAAGTCCAATCTTCTCTGGCTTCTTGGACTGTGATCATTCTGATTAAAAAAAAAGATTTGCAATTGCAAAATGTGTTTCCTTTGAAAAGAGAGGGATGTGTTTTACTAGAGGATTCTGACTGTAGTCCTGCTGTTGAGTTTTTGATTGTGGGAAGGGATTGGGATTCACCCCAGTGCAGTAGTGCAAAGGATGGCTTTTACACTTGATCTCTGAGATCTCAGGTAAGTTCCAATGAAAGACACTCTTGGTAGCTGATGCACTGCACTTGGGGGAGGAGGGTTGCACTTTGTGTGTGTGTGTGTGAGAGAGAGAGAGAGAGAGGGAGAATTGTTGTTTTGTCTGCCATTTGCAGACAGGGGTCTGTTTGTTGGCACTGCCCCTCAGGGAGAGACTAAGGAACTATGCAGAGTTTATTTGGTCCCACATTTTGAGGAAACCAGGTGTTACTATAAAGTGTAAGTTCTTTTTTTTGGGAGCTTCATGGAACATTTCTTGCTGGTTTGAACTTGCAATAAGGGGCAGAGCCATTACATGATGAGAAGCTCGTGGTGATAGCTGCAGCAGAAGACAATTGTTGCAATCAAAACCTGTTGCAACAATACACTATTTCTTGTGTCTATACTTGAGCTGCATGGCATTGAATATGGTCTATCAATGCGATCTTACATTTTTTTGTGTCAAATTGTGACCTACAAAATATTGAGAATGGTAATGGTACACAAGGATTTTCATTTTTAAGAACGAGATCAGGCACTGGATATTTGGTTCTGGATTTTAGGGTTCAGAACCAGAAATGAAGATTTGTAAAAGTTAAGAATTGCCCAACATTAGTTGATCTTTATAGCACCAACTTGGAACAAATCATGTAATATTTGATGACAAGAATGGCTTTACAGAAAATGTGATAGAAACACTTTTACAACACTTCTTTTTCTCATTTTTTCTCCATAAGAATTCAACCTCCTAAATCTTCGCAGCATGCCACAAATTATGTTAGTATAATCCTTGCTACTATTGCCAGTAATATTACCCCCTTGGCTTCCTGGGGAGCTTATAACCACAATACCTGAAATGGGAAGCCTTATGTTTTGCAAAACCCTCTTGAAACTGAAAATGAGCTGTTAAAGGATGTTCAGATGGCAAAGCTGTTTAGTGTTTTATACCAGCTGCCCCATTGTTGTAGGGTTTTATGTTTTTGTGTGTGTGTGTGTGTGTGTGTGTGTGTGTGTATGTGTTGTTTAGACCTTCAGACAACAAAGCTGTTGCCCTTGATGGCCACTCATCCTGATTTTCTTTTCGAGCATAGTGTGGTTAACATCATATATTGGGACCTTTATGGATGGGTTGTGTTGCAGCTCTGTTCAATGCTTAGGTTAATCAATGTTTGTTTGAAAGCACAATTGGGTTGGGCAACACAGATTGGGTTTCTGAAGCTCTGAACATCAAAAGGTGTTTGATTGTTAGTTGTCCATGAAAATCGCAGTTATGAGATTCAATAGAATATAATGGATTTTAATTTAAAGGAGACAGGAAGTCTTCAGTTTTCCTTGCTCTCATTGTTGTTGGGGGGATAGGGGATACAAGGCTTTAAAATTGAAGCTTTCTTGTCCTTTCTAATCCAGTGTTGGCTGGTTCTTTGATTTTGTTACAACCTCTGCTGGTTTTGGGTTTTTAACAAAAGATTCATAAAAAAGTAACACCAGTTCTAGGTTTTTGAAACATTTCAAAGAAGAGGTGGGTTTCGTGAAAGAACTGATGGTTGAAAGGTAGGTTACTTGACCAGTTCTTTAATTTTCTTTAGAACCATGGTTCTGGATGGAAACTGGTCTTGTTGATTTCTTGAGAGTATCCGTGAAGGGTGCTACCCAACCCAAGTTCATTCTTTGAGGAAGGGAGAACTACACCACACTGGTTTAATCCTTTGAACCCATGGCAACAAATTGTCATTCAAACCTGAAGGTCAATAATCCATTGAGACCTTCAATTGGAGGGACGTGACTAAAAAGAAGGTATAAATTGTATTCTTGTTTTTATACATTGGATGTATAAAGCCTTAATTTGAATGTGTTGAACCATGAACTATGAGAAATGATGAAATAGATTTAAAAACAATCTACAATGAAGTTCAAGATCAAAACAAGGTTACAAATATTGACAAAAATTTGACCAAATTAACTTTTACGTAATCCAGTGAAAAAAATTATAGTAACGGAAATCCTCTTGAATATTTTGAAAGGTGATTTTTCCTTGAATGTCTAAGAAAATTGAATAAGAAGATAAAAACATGTATAAGAATCTAAATTTTTAATACTAATTTCAAAGTTGGTGTTGTCCATTTTGTAAAATTGTAGAAAGGAGCATTGTCCTTTCAGTAGTAGGAATATTTTCGGTCTTAAAGGGTAGGTTGGTACCCCTTTACAAAGCCTCTAGTGATCCTTCAAAAGTTGTTCATTGTCCAAAATGCACTAAGGCAATACTTTTATTGAAGTGGTAAATTGATATTACAAAATTTTGAAAATTCATAACTTTTTAAACTAGAAGCCAAATTGAGCATTTTAAAAGTCTATCACCCATCCTAATTAGAGTTGATTTCATGTTTGAAATCATTCCAAAAGGTAAATTTCGATAGAAAATTTTGTAGATAGTTAGGTAGATAGTATGAGACAATTTAGTAGTTGATACTTCAATACAATTTAGTAGATAATTTGGAACAATTAAAAAAACACTTCAATATAATTTGTAGAAAATTCAATAAGCAATTTGTTTGGAATTTTGATGAATCATAACTTATTTGAACATGCTCCAAATTGTAGAATTTTAATTATTAATTTTGTAGGTCTTGTGAAAAGTTTTCAATGCCATACTAATTGCCTCAATCAAAGTTCATCTAACTTTTGAAATTGTCAAAAAAGGTGAAGTTTGGTAGGCAATTTTGATAATTATTTACAGTAAATGTTTTTGATTATTTTTAGTGGGTATTTTCAGTAGTTTGTAACTATCTTCTATAAATGTTTTTTTGTAAAATTTTAACTATTTTCATTTCCTAAGTTATACAAGTATTTTTTTTATAGCTAATTAATACTAAAACACTATTTCAAAATTGTCCCATGTTAAAGGGCCAACCACATCAATTCTTAATCTTGAAATTTTGTATGTAGAATTCTTTTGTATTTTCTTGTGAAAAGCAAATGTAAACTAGTGTGAGAAGGCTCCCCACTTTGTAGTGTTGAGGTTCACATTCTTATGACTTGCACAAGAACTAACACCTTTTTGTTGGAACTGTCACAAAAACTAAACCATGAAACTAGCCTTTTGTTATAGTCAAAATTGAAGCTACGGAAAACAAGTTTTGATCACAAATTTAATTTTCTTAGGTAGGCAAATTGAATTTTTTTTAAAGAGTTGGCAAGTATTCAACTTTGTAAGCGATCAATTTTAATTAGTTGTAAAAGTCCATACTTACAAGTCACAATTTTAATTTGTTATAAAATTCCATACTTATATGATCTCCAATCCTAAGGAATTTATAATGTACATGGCATTGGACCTGATTTTCGAATTGGGTTCAAAGGTTTTTGAATTTGAATATTTATGCATCAAATTTAGAATCACATGGTTTAGAAATTTAAAGAACTAGGCTCAAACCCACATTTGAAGAACTTACCAAAAATATTTAAGATTCAAAATTGGGATTAGAGATTTTTTTTGATTTCAACCAATGTTTGATGGTTCTCACAATTGAATTGAGAATCAACCTAGTTTTCAAGCTAGTTCTCAATATGAAAACCATTGGGTATCGCCATTGATGATACTTTAATTGAAATCTACCCCCTTTGGTTTTAAGTTTTAACTTGACTGATAATTATTCATTTAAGAACCATTGTTTTACAAAACATAAAAAATATGAAATTTCTTTAGTGTAATAAAAGATATATATATAGGTGGTTTTCGGTTACAAGGGTCTAGGTTTAAAGGGCTAGTCTAGGGATAAATGGTAAGCAATCCATATTTGTTAGTTGTGGGTGTATCCCAAAGCTTAATGTTTTAAAAAATGTCAATAATTTTGATTGGCATTTTTAAAAATGCTCCCCAAACAAAAGATATTAATACCAACACATTAATGTGGGAAAGGTTTTCCTTTAACTTGGCTATATACAATACAAGCCCACATTTTTGGGCAAAAGGTATGAAATAAATCATGGTGCTATTGGGGAATATCTTGAGGGCACATTGCCCACCTCACTGTTTGAATAAAATATATTTAATAATTGGTTTGTGAGAAGCTAGGAAAGCAATTGTTCTTACATTTGTGAGAACTAATTGAAAGTAATTTAAAAAAAATATTAATTGTGTGATTTAAAAAAAAGGTACCTCTTAGGATGAAAAGGATTTAGTTTTTAATGAAATCCTTTTCCCTCTATACTTTGATCCTCGTCATCAATGTTAATGAATAAAAAAATGTTAAATATTTTACAATACAGTATCTTAGACCATCATAATTCTAGATTCCAATAATATCATTCATTTTGTGTCCTTGGTATGATAAAATAGGAATACATAAAGGAGTATAAAAAAGGGCAATGATGTGATAGATTTTGGTACACCTTAAAGAATTTGGACCTTGCAATATCTTAACCAATTTCAGAAAACTAGATAAGAAAAAAAACAAGTTGGTTCTTAATTCTTACAACTTTATTAAAAAATTGACAATAGTGATTTTTACAAAAATATGGGAACTATCCAACACTAGTGGGCAAATCCATCCTTGGGTGATACCATTAGTATCATCACACCCAAATTTTTTGAAACCCACCCAATTTCAAAATAATATAAGACTCAATTTTTTAAAAAAATCATTTAAAATTTTTATATAAAAATATTACTCAAATCATTTAGAATTTAAAACTTCAATTAAAATTTCAAAAAATTAATTTTAATATTTCAAATGAGTGGTACAAAAAAAAGTTTGAAAAAAATAACACTTGGGGCTGTTTTGTTCAAGAACACAAAAGGGACATGTTTATTCACTTTTTAAATTTTTTTTTAATTTCTAGGAAGGCTTCAAATAATTCTTTTAAAATTTTAAAAAATAAATAATGGATCAAAGCAATCACATTTTTTTGAGCAATTTTCAAAAGTTAGGACTAGGAGATTTTGAAGGGCCATTGCGTTCATGTATATAAATTTGTAGTAATTTTCATTTTTTTTTGTTTCAATCAAACATTTGGGCTATACCTTAGTGATTATAGTTGATAAACCAAAAAAGAATTCTTACAATGATGCATTTGAAAGTTGACATGGAATGATAAGAGCTTATGAATATTAAGAATCATGTCAAAAACATTTTAAAAACACAAATCTCTTACTTGTGTAGTCTATGTAGGAGTTTACAATGTTTTCATAATGTATACATAGGTGGGAAACACAAAGCCCATGTGGTGCAAGTTAATAATAAAAATCACAATCCAAAAAAAAAAATAAAAAAATAAAATAAAACTAGGTCCACCTTTCTTTGAATTTTGATGAGGTAGCTCCTAGTGGTAACACCCCAAGATGGGTTTGCTTTGGTCTAAAATTTAAATCCAAAACCCAAAACCATCAAAGATTTGCCTTGTTTTTAATACCCACACAACATGTCAAATCTTTTGATTTGAAGGGCAAGGTTGATTGTAGCCTTTCACTTTAAAGGCCTCCTTGCCCTTCAACTTAAAAACTTAAAGCGATGGATAATAGAAAAGAAAACCCTACAAGTTAACATTATAGATAAAAACAATAAATTTATGCTTTGGGTTTTTTTGAATTTGATGCCAACATTTGTAGGTAATGCAATATTTGCATTTGAATATGCATTTCCTTAATTTTGAATAAAGAAATTTCATTACATAAAGTGAAAGAACTTATCAATACTTATATTTCATTACTATTACAAAAAATCAGTACAAAAAAAATTGAAACATGAAATACATTCAAAGATGAAGTCTTTCATTTTTTTAAAGAGAAAAATGGATACAATTGTTTTGTATTTATAATATTTACAATCCACCGGATCTTTCCAAAATTTTCATCCTTTCATTAGTTGAAATAAAAAGATTGTGTGTACAAAATTTAATGACTTCAAATTTCAAACCCTTTTATTTGCACTTTAACCTTCCATTTGCAATGCAAAGATTATGTGTGTATAATATTTAATGACTTAAAATTTCAAATTAGTTTGTTTACATTTTAGGCATGTCGATAAATGTGTTTTTCAACTCTAAAGCATAATATATGAAGTGAGGAAGTGTTCTAAGTATGTTAAATGTGTTTGGCATATATATGTATTACAATTATACAAGGAACTAAACTAACCATAGTGATTAATTGTGTGACAAGAGCCCAATGGAAAAATATTTCATGTCCATTTAGCATTCATCCCTCATGTTGTGTTGATGGCTACTCTTTCACCTTGGTTAGGACTTAAAGACAACCAAGCTCATGGCATTCCATTAAAATGATTAAAAAGTGTATCCAAAAGCATGGAGGCCCATCCAATTCATATATTCAATAATAATAAATATTTAAAATTTATAAACTCTCCTCAAGTAGACAGTGGCCTTCTCATTAGCATAAAATTGTGTTAGTTTGTTGAAAAGATTTTACTTTATCAAATTCTTAATTGTTTTTTATTTTTCCAATTTTTTCCCTTCATTTTGTTTCCTTGGTCATTACATAAAGAATGAGAATGGGTTAGTTCTTGTTTATGGATCACTTAACATGTATTGAATGGTTTGCACTAGTGTCGGGTGGTTCTCACATTTTTGTGAAAATTGCCGATTTTTGTAAGAACCAAATTGATTTTTTTAATTTTTAATTTTTAATGACAATTGTCAAAGATATCAAGATTTTCATTTAAAAAATTTCAATTGGTTCTTAAGTTATTGGTTCTCACAAATGTAAAAACACTTGGTTATTTTTAATAGTTCTCGCAAATTGATTATTGAATTTATTCTTCTCAAACAATGACATGAACAAAGTGCATTCAAGATATTCTCCAATCTAACACCATGGTTTGTCGCATATTTGTTGCCCAAAAGTGTGGGCATGCATTTTATATAGTTGAACTCAAGTGAAGCCCAGCTTGCATTAAAATGTTGCATATTGGGGGAGCATGAGAAAATGTCAATGAGAGTGATCCATTAAAATAAAAACATTGAGATCTGAGATGCACTCACATTGGGATGCATCCATAACGAATATATATTTGGATTCCATATTATTCACCCTTAGAGTAGATAGCCTTCTAACCCTAAACCTTAAAAATTTCTCGAAGTTTTAGTGTATCATCAATAATAATACTTGTTGGTTATCAAGTTAAAAATTGCCTTAAAAATCAAAACAATTTTCACCCCAATTTTGAGAATTACATAACATTGGTTTGCAATAGTGGTTGTTGGTTATTGAGTTTTGACCCAGTTATCAACCCAATCATCATTAACCTATCAATTGGTTATTAGTTTTTTTTTATAATTGTCTATTATTGAATGCTCAAAAAATTAATAATCTACCTAAATGACATGATTATTATACAGGTAGATTATCAATCTTTAAACACTAATAAAATAATAAAAAAGAAGAATAATAATAAATTAATAAAAAACTACAACCAACAAAATAATAGGCAATTATCAATTAATTATTTGATAAACTATCCTTATGCAAAACTGCTGATTATTACCCAATTCTTTTGATAACCTAGCCATTTTTATTTTATTTTTTGATATTGATAATTATGTGATCCCCAAAAAAAAAATTCAAAATATAGCCTACCTGATGATTATTAAAAAAATAAAATTGGCAAACACTAATTTGCACTAAAGGATATTGTTATAGGTAGATATAATACTTGCCTCCAAAACTTGAATGCCTCTCCCACAAGTGACAAACTAAAGTGTCAAAAGTGGCTTTTACATTGTTTAAGTTTTAGGCATCCGATTAATCAACCATGCAATTAACATTTTAACACCAACATTACTTTCAAATCATTATTATAAACTTAGGTTTCTATTAGCTACCAAAATAAGTACTTGGCATATTTCAATAGTCCTTATGAATGTGGTTGCTTATAAAAATAGATGGAAATTGATCTAACCAGAATTACATTTATGGATTAGCTCAAATAACAAAATGGTCCACACTTGGTTGAAAGCAACATTGGCTGGTTATTAAGTTTTGACTTGGTTATCAAGCCGGTTATTAATAAGCTACCAATTGGTTATTAATGTTTTATAACAGGTTAACATTATTAATCACTTGGTATTGAATTATTATAAATCTAATCTAGATGACTTGATTATCCTTCGGGTAGGTTATCAATCTTTAACAACAATACAAAATATTAATTTTTAAATAACCGCACAACACTGATTCACACGTCCTTGTTTCCCAGCACTCAATATATCCGAGCTTGCCTGATAAAATGTCACCACATCAACAACCTCGTCAGGTTGCAGGCCACGGTTGGCATCGTGTTGAGTCACTGAAACCTTCATATTCCAGTGATGATCATTTTCAGGATGGTGTGGTACATACAACAAAATAATAACCACATATGAATAGGCCTTGTATTATGTAGACCTGGACATTGCATATATTTGCCACGTGATTTGGGATGATGACTACAATATTCTATATTAAAACTTTTGTCTGTTCATCGCCCAACAACATCAAGTAAAAAGAGAGTGGGGTTTAATATTGTATCCTGGTATTGTATAATGAATTGTGATGACAACTACAATTTTTTATGTTAAATTTTTGTGTACTCATTTGCCCAACAGCATCAACTAAAGGAATGGGGTCATCATAATTTTGTTCATCATACTGTACAATAATAATTTGCCATGACAACTACATGAATGATGGGAACTTTATTGATTCTTTGTATGTGTGCATTATATCATACAAGACAACGAGAGGAGACTATGTAGCTAAGCCTTGCACATGAAGGGCAGGGTTTGCCCATCTTCAAGGTGAAGGACAACTCTCTACCCTACCCTTTGTACTGAAGGATTTGACAAAGCATCCTGATCAATAAAGTTCCATCATGCAACTGAGGTTCTCAATTTTCATTAGAAAGTCAAATAATTGCAAAAAGAATCGTTGGTTCTTTCATGACACCTGGTGGTTCTTTGAGGGTCTTGGAATGACCAGAATCGGTGATTCTTTGGTTGTGATCTTTTCAGATATTTGGAACTGGCAGTTGTCTGATTCTGAAATATATAAAGGAACCGAAACTGATGGTTATTATGAAAATCTAATACCCACCCAACACTGGATTTGATCCAGAGTTGCCTTTAATAAGGAATATCATTGGGTCAGGTCAGGACTGTGGGGACACAAGGTAACCTGAGTCTATAGAACATAATGTACTTTCATTATTATATTTTGAAGGAATTTTTTTGAAGTGTGGTTTGAATTGAAGGATTGATTGGTCATTGTACTTTGAGTTTGAAAGGAATACTAACATTTTGCATGAAGTAGAAGTTAGAAGGATTCGAGGGTTCTTCCTCTAAACGAGAATATGGCTTGAATTTTAAGCCCAATGATGTCATGAGAACTTTGCATGTACATAGATGACGTTCGCGATGAAATGGATCATTCTTCACCTCTTTTACTATCTTTAATTAAGTCTGGATGATCTGCTGACTACAGTAAAGTGATTTTCATCATTTGAGATGCAGTATTGTTCTCATGGGCGAATTTTCGCCAAATTTTGACCTGAAAAATATGATTTCAATCTATCCAAAGGATTTCTAGGACCAAAAAGTGGTTCAAATTCGCCAGATTTCAAGAAAAAAAATTCCAAATCACAAGAATTTTATGATAGGTTCCAGTAGGTAGCCAAGAATAAAGAAGGATCCTTTCTGTAAACTCTTATATCTGGTAATGTAACCAAAGTAAGCCCAATGATGTCATGAGAACACAGTAAATGCATCCACAAGATGTGACTTGCTCCATCCAAAATTGGGTCCACCCAGCCAAGCCTGTGTAGGATAGTATACTTCATTTCAGTTACCTACTTGTCATGCACTCTTCATTCCTCCTAGAAAGTCTACAACCTGAATTTTTTGCAATTCAGAATTTGTCAAGTGTGGAGCATGTGAAAACATTAAGAAGCTCCACCCACAGACTCCATAGCAGGTTTTGGATAAAGAATAATACGTATTATGTTTCATTGGGGGTAATTAAATGGTTTTAGGCTAGGCAAACACTAAACTTGAGCAATGAATTAAATGCAGGACTGGTTTCAACGCAGTTGCAGGACAACGTCCAACAACAAAAAAAATAAATTATTATTTTTGATTGTACCCAAATTATGATTATCATTTTAATTATATTTTTTGCAAACTATTTTTAAGGAAAAATAGTGATCTAGTGGTTAGAATTTTCTTTTTCAACCAAAAGGTTCGAGGTTCAAATTGCCTCTAGGCAACTTCTTCAAGCTAGATGCCTTGGGGAAAGGGATTAAGTTGTCTTGGGGATTAACTTCCCTCGGGGAGCAAGTTCTACAAATTTTGACAAGAAAATATGAAAATGAATTTTGTTCAAATCAAACATTCTTTATATCATTGGAAAACTTCCGAAACATAAATATGTAAAATGATCTTGCATTTTTAATTTGAGACTATGAACTAAAAGTTATAACGAAAAGAATAGTTGGAAGTCAAATTTCTTGGGGGAGAAGTGGACTAAGTTGCCTTCTCCCTTGAGGGACAACTTAGTGCCTTTCTCTTTAGGAAAATTGTTTTCTAGTGAAACATGGTTGGGGCTACCATTTTGTCTCTTTCTCCTTGAGGAAAGTTCCTAATTCCTTGGAACATTTAGCTTGAAGAAGTTGTCTAGAAGCTTTTTTTTTTTCATCCATTTCATTAATGCAAGAAAAGGAAAAATTTGAGAAAAGAATTGAACCCTAAACCTTTTGGTTGAAGAGTGAGATTCTAACCACTACATCACTTATTTTACCTTGGAAACATTGTGTAAAAAAGATAATTAAAATGTTAATCATAGTTTGAGTATAGTCAAAAAATTTCAAAAATATTTTTCTTGTTAAGCATTGTTTTGCAACTATGTCAAAATTGGTGCCACATTTAATTCATTTCTCTTATTTAGTATTTGTTGACTAGGTTAGCATTTGTGCACAAGATGCTTTGATTAGCAAAAGACATTGCATAGTGTAACATTATTATTGATTGATTGGTTTAAGTAATTGATTGATTAAATTGGTTTGGATCTTTTAGCTTTTATAATCCTATGTTCATGTTTATGGGTGAATCATGGAAATAGTAAGCTAGCCATTTTGAATAGAAGATTAAATGTTGAAGGTTCAAATAACAAGGGGTGGAGTTGCTTTTAAAATTGAGTTAAATTACTACATAGTGGAAAGCTTCATGCCAATTTCACAGGTAGTGAATGGCTAGTTGGGATGTTCAAAAACTTTTGAACAATTGTAGGCCTTTGCAAAAAAAATCATTCAATGAAACCCATGAAATGAAAATTTTTTATTTCACATTTTTGTTTAACCCCTAAATGCTTGTTAAGTTAATTTTCTTTTTAAAAAAAAGATTTGAAATGCCACAAGGCCATACATTGCAACAATGTCATAGGCCCCAAATAACATGTTGGTTTGAAAAGTCCACATCAATGTAAAAGGGATTTAGATGAAAGTAAAGGATGCAACAACCTTTAGGGGGGAGGTTTGTATTTGGGAAATAAGTTAACAAGGAACAACCTAATGGAGGCATGTAAGGATCCCATTTATATTTGGGAAAGGTAGATGGGCAACGCTTATTATGGTTAATCCATTTGTGATTACTTGATTTTCTTGCAGTAGGGAAAACATTTTTTTAACAATTTCAATTTGACTAGTTGTCTTCAAAATTGAAATTAACAAGTGTTGGGTGTTTAAAAGTAAACATGACAAGAATGCATATACATAAAATTTCTTTCATTAATGAGCCATTGAAATAAGGGGAAAGAGAAAATGAGTGGAAGTGGATGAAATGGTTGGCATGGAATAAGGGTTAATTTCCATGTCTTTTGCACCCCCATTGATGCATATGCATTCTTGTCATTAAACACCTACGCATCAAGAATGCATATGAATCAAATTTCTTGTCATGCTTGATGCATATGCATTCTTCTACACCCCCATTGATGCACCCCCTTGTTGTTCAAGGCAAAATGGGGTTAGACTAATTAGGATAGTTGAGAGCAATTTGAAATTGGTTTATGGTGGGAAATATCTTTTGAAGGGTTTGATTTTGAATCAATAGATGTATGTTGTAGATTATTTTTAGAGAGAGCTTAGACTAAAGTTTAGGAGATGAACTACTTTGATTTTCAAAGATATATGTTGTTTTTTGTATTTTTTGATTATATTTTTAATTTCATACTATTTTGAATTTTTTTTTTCAACCAATTGTAGAAATGATTTTGGTGTAGATTTGAAGTTTTGGGTAGATACATGGTACAATGTCAACAATTTTAGGGAAAATTGGGAGTACATATAGAATAAAAAATAGTAATACGTAAGGTTTCATTCACTTTGAAATCTTTTAGAAATCACATGTAGTTAATTTGAGCTTTAAACATATAATAAGTTATTAAACCCATCAATATGTAATTGATTGGTAGTTGTATCATTATGTAAAAATAAACTAATAATTTTATAAACATTGATTTAGAACCCCTATTTTACAACACATTATCATTTTTTTATTAATTTTGAAAACTCATTATTTATATAAAAAACAGTAAAAACAACACTTAGCCCATCTACATCTTCAATGGAAAAATATTTTACAACTTCAAAGATCACAATTTTCATCATTATTATAACATAATGTATTAACAAATGTTTTAAAAACATCGAATATGAATGTCACAACTTGAAAAGAAATTGAGAATTTTAGTGAAAAATATTCTTTTTCATGTTTTTTTTTTACATGTGAAAAATTTCATGGATAAAGTACCATTAAATTTAATTCTTTATAATCCTTTTTTTATAATTGCAGCATTGTGACAAGGCTGTTGCAAAGTGAATGTATTCCAATTAATGATTAATTTGTTCATATTTGCTCCAATTTCATGATACAATGATATGTTGGGATGTAAAACATTTTGCCAAACATCCACCATATGATGTATGAAAGTTCCATAGGTATCAAAAACTATCAAATTGCGACAATTTTTTGTTTACAGCATAGCATGCATTTATTTTTTTGAACATTTTTATCATATCTAATTCTTTGTTTTTTGAAATTTTATTGTTGTTTACAAATTTTGATGTTTTAATAAAAGTATGTTGATACAAAAATCTCAATTAGAAGAGCAGAATATGATTAACATTTACCACTTATATAAGAGAAAAATAACCCCCCTAGTCATGTCTATAATAGGAAACTCAAAACCATAAATCTCAACAAGTTGTCTCAATTAATTTGTGCAACAAAATTCTAAGAAAAAATGTGAAACTTAATTTGTTGAAAACATTTTTTTTACAACAAGACACATAACAACTAGAACAAACATATAACCAATTTTAAAGTTGGGGAGGTGTTTAATTAGCTTGTTTTGCATCCATGTTTAAAATGTCATCCATGTTCATCACCAACCACTAAGCACATCAATGGAAAATGATAGACCACACCTCCAAGATCAATGGAACCATAAAAAATTTATTAGGAAAATTCACACTCCATACAAGTTCAAAAAAAGAACAAGCAAATAACTAGGCGTATCCCAAATATTCATATTTTCACAAGTGTGCACTACTTCCAATTTTTTTTTCCAAGCTACAACATCCAACACACAACATCTTTGTTGAATGATGAAAGACAAAAATGTGGTAAACTCTTCTAGTGTTATTAAGAGAGACACCATGGAGTATTTGTGTCAAGGTAGTGGATGGCTTCATTGGTGACACCAAAACTAGGAATTGTTAAATTTAGGGATTGCACTTCAAGAATTTTTTTTTTGTAGGCATTTGTGCAGATGAGGTTGACAACATGGGCATTGGTAGTTAAAACTTAAAGTAGGTTCACCCCTACCGATGTTTTTTTTTCAATTTCCCAATGGAATGAGGGTGGTAGCATCTTTAGGCAAATTTTGATTTAATTAATGACATTATTCAAGGAGTATTTCATATTATAGAAAGTAGACATAAATGTGGCAACACCGTCCTTTCAAAAAATAAAATTTTGGCCCTTGTAGATAACTGTTTTTAAAAAAAAGGTTATTAACAGAACATTTTGTTTTTAGCAAAATTGTGTTCTAAAAATCTTTCATTATAAAAATAAAGATTGAATTCCACACCCTTTATTATCAATTAAAGGGGTTTCCTTTTAGGGGTTTTTATTTATTGGCCCATTGATCACAAAAAATAAAACAAAAAATTAAAAGGCTCCCCAAAATAACAATTTGTGTGTGAGGATGGAGTGCGACCTAAAAATATAATTGGATGTAAAAGGATAGGCTTGGATAATGTAGTGGCAAAGGTGCCCTAGCTTTCAATTGGTTGTTTCATGTTCATGATGGTGTGAACATCATTAATCAAAGGATTACAATGGAGAAGTGTATACTTTTTTAAATAGGTAGGTTCGTTTGTTATGTTTTATATGTTGTAGGTGACTATTGGTGATGGAAAATGCATTGAAGCCATTGTGGGCATTTGGTTTGTTGTTAGTTGTCAAAGTGTGGTGTGATGTTGGATTCTTATATTTAGTGTTTTTTTCTTTGATGGTGGATGCTCAATTTGTGGTGGGTGATGAGTGCATGAGGTTGGTGACGGTGGATGGTGTTTGTGTGGAAAAGGATTTAAAGGATAGAAGATGGTGAAATAGGCGCTTGGGATTGAAAAAAAAAACTACGTAATTTTTTTATCTTTTTGATGTGAGGCATGTTTTTTTTTTTCTAGTATGCTAATGAGGAAGGATTGCAAGCAAGGGGTATGTCCTTGAGGTGATATAATATGTGTTTGAGACAAATTAATTAACCATGGAAATACCTTCCATTAAGATCATGAAGGCTCCTATGAATATTTAAACATGTGAATAAATAAAAATAAAATCAATGGGGTGGGAGGCAATGAAAAATCTAAAATAATGTGGAATGGGGCTTTGGCTATCACTATAGGGAAAAATGGGATTAACATTTGGGATGTGCTCATAGGAGGTTTTAATTTGTCACCAAGGGTTTGAAGAAGATTTTTCTTTTTCTCTAATTTCTAGGATTATGATTGAAATTTTGTACTAAAATGGAATCTAAACAATAGTTACATACAAGTATGTTGGGGATGATTTCTAGGAGGTTTGTTTTGGGGAAATCGATAAATGGTTATGAAATTTTAAATTACATAAATAAGGGGGACATGGAATCTATAAAAAAAATGGATGTGGGATTTTTGAGGAGGAGAGATATTGGGGGCATATGTGTTTGAGAGTTTAAACTTTTTGTCTTATGAATGGAAGGATCCTCTAGACATACATGTGTTTGTAAATTCAATGTCAACAATTAGACCTAAAATTCCATGGTATTTTATGAAATGTTTCAAAAGGACTTGATCCTAATGCCACATTTTTCAAAATTTAAGTAGAATTCACCAATTGGTGCATCAATAATGCATATGTTATAGTGACATTTTTTTAAAATAGTAAAATCTATAAATTGTTCATTTTCCTATTTAATTTCCAAGGCAAAAATTTAGGAAGTGTGACCAAGTGTTGTGATTTTTTTTTATTGAACATAATTGTAATTTACCTTGCCCCAAATTTTGGCTACATGAATGCTTCCCCTTTGGCTCACCTATAAAGGGGAAAACTTTGAGCAAAAAAATGGGATAAAGTAAGGTGCTATTGGGAAGACCTTTGGGGAACACATTGTGAAGTTGAAAATATTAGGGATTATTATTAAAAACATGATCAAAACAAAAAAAATCAAGAAACTTCCATCCTCACACCTTACCTTCCCCTCGCCCCCCTACAAAAAAAAGAAGAAGATGAACCTTCTAGGATGTATGTTTAGTTGTCTCATTGCCTACATGCATATTTTATTCCAGGCATGGTTGCCACCTTTTTTTGCTTTAGTTAATACCCCTTCTACTATGCACACCATAACTATTGGGCCTTTACCATACTATTGGTGTTTATGACATCCAACACAAAATGTTAATCATTTCCTTAGGCCCCCCACCTATAAACATGAAAAATTAAACAATATAAGTTGAGAGTTTACTCTATTTAAATGCCACAAACTTGACTTATAATCATGATAGTTGGTTGTTTAAACAGTATGAAATATCGTGTCCACATTGCCTTGCAAGTAGTGTTCAAAAACCATTCAAATACAACTATGTTACAACTACATCCTCCAAAGTGCAACTCCTATCCACTTTATAAATATGGTGATTTAATAAATAAATTTTCATGTTAAAAAATAAGTTAGATGTTCAGTAGTTGCACCATAGTTTTAAATGTGTTTCATATATAGTAATTTATACACACCATATTTATGCATGTCGTCAATTACATTTGGTTTTTTTAGGAATTGCATTATAGTTGTAATGTGCAACTAAATTAAAATTGTTAAAAAAGAGCTACACATTGAATAACGTTTTTACAATTAGCGTATAACTTTCATATGTGCAATTACACCATGTGTCCACATTCCCACCGTCCATGAGGTACAAGCTTTGTAATTGGTTTTCAATTATAAAATTTGTTTGTGTTTAGTTGGCCACTATTGTATTATTACTTGCCCACTATTATGCCATTATTGTGCCACATGGATGCTATTTGTTGTTACATATATACATAGCATTATGGGGTCACAATATTAACATTGTTTTACAACTGGATGGCCATTATAATGTGAGTATTTAACCATTAATAGAATACTATCAATTCATTATACATATAAAGTGTGATTTGTAGATTTCAAATTGGATCCCAATGCTACATAAACTATATTAAAAATATTTATATTGGAGGCACATCAAGATATTCAAGCATATACACTTAAAATTTTTGTAGGTTGCATGAACAAGTGTAAAATTGATAATAATTGATTCTTTTGTGGATAGCTCATTAGAATTGGGTTGCATCTTGTGGCATATTTAATATTTTAAAATAATTTATTAAGTATTAAATATTAATTTATGGCTTAATTTTCTTAATTAATATGATCTAAAAATAGATTAAAAAATTATTCCTAAATCTAAATTAATCAATCTAATTCAAAAAATTTATGAAATTAATTAATTTAGATAATTCATTCTTGCATAATTAACTAAATAAATAAATTTTAAATATTGTAGTTTTATTTTTTGTGATTGGTGTTAAATTTTTGTATTATTAATATTCCATCACATTGCAACTCACAATATCATGTTGTCATACATACATATAAAACCATAGAATTTTATGAAGGGTGAAAATTCACTTTTGAATTGAAATTAAATGTAATGTGTATATTCTATTAACCATTCAATAAGGTTGTAGATATGGATATGACTATATATATTTCAATGTCTTCTATTCAAATTCATGTTTATTATTAGTTATACTTAATTACTATTAATTAATTAATTAAAAAAAAAAAAACTATTCCTATGAATTCATTTATAAAATGAAAATAAATATTTTTTAGTTAATTAAGAAAATAAATAAATAAATATCTAAAATCAGATATTGATTATCTAATAAATAGTTATTTAAATTCACTAAATAAAATGAATTTAATTTGATTAATTAATTCAGATAATAAATCTAGATATTTATTTATCAGATATTTAATTTAAATAATTAAATTTCAAATAATTACGTTAGATGATTGATTATAAAATTTAGATTAATTATAAAATTAAAATCAAACACAAAGCATGTGGAAAAGTCGTTTTTGTAGTTGCAACTCAATTGCAACTAAGGAGCAACTAAAAGATTTAACCCATATGTTTGATTTTCAATATTTCATTTCACAAAATATATAAAGGAGACATCTTTTTCTCACATTAAAATACACATGCCATGTTGGGATGAATTCATAAAATTTTAACCCTAAAAGCAAAACATAGAACACAATTATAAAATTTATGTGACTATTATTTAATCCACCTACCTTTTTAATATTATGTTTTCCTACCTACTTACTTGCCTACCTAAATAAACAGGTAAATAGGTAGGTTGGTATGTAGGAACTACCAACTTACCTATGGTTATATAATGACCTACTTAGGTACTTATATATAAATATATATTTGTTTCCAAGATTCAATTAATTTGCCACATGGCAGCTTTTGATTATGCCACATGTCATAATTTAAGACCATCCAAAATGAATAACCATAATGGACAATGGATATCAATATTTCAAAAACAAAATCACCAAAAGATTTTATAGGGCCATATGTTAAATTTCGATGAATGGATGAAAAATGACATTAACATGACATTATGCTTGTAATCATAAGGGAGTTGCATAGTAGTTGAAAAGGAATTGTTACAACAAAGCTACAATTGAGTTACAATGAGTTGCACCATATATATGATGAGTTGCAAGTGGTCATTATGATTGAAAAATTGAGTTGCAAGGTTAGTTGCAAAACACTTTTTTTTTTAATAATGAAAGGAAGTCATTTGTTTTGTTGGGCTTTGTGAAGACCAACACATGAGTTGCAAATTTTAAATCCAAATCATTGTTGTGTGTGTAAGTGTAAATGTGAATGGTTGATTTATATGTTATGTTAAATTGTCTAAATGTAAATCATTTACAAGCTTAAGTTTTTACATGTACATTATTTGTTATGCTTATTTTTTATTTACATGTAAATTTACACATTATTGTGTATATTTTTCATTGTATAAATGTAAATAATGATGCATAACTCTCATTTTTGAAAAAGCCAAAATATTCAATAACAATTGTAATATCCTCATTTTGTTATGAACCTTAATCTTTTGTGGGATAATGAATGAACAAACAATCAAAACAATACGTAATACATATGCATATTACACATTTTTTCTTTTTTTTTCTTTTTAGGAATCAAAATGAAAATTGTGGAAATGGAGTTGGTTCAACAAAAAAAGAAAAAAAAATGGGAAAGGTTAAAAGGGCAAATGGTAAGCATGAGGAAAGAAGAGAGCATTAGGTATGAAGTATGGAGAAATGACATCTTATAGAATCCTTCCCATTGTTGTTTTGTGACCTCCCCCATGTTGTTCCCCATTGTCTAATTTGTTTGCAAATTTAGTTGATGACATTGTTGTCATCTTGCAACACTTTATCTTTTTGTAGGTTCCAACAAATGAACTTCTTACACCTTATTCCTTCCCCTTTTTGTCATTTTGCACCTTTTTTTAAAAATGATTATATTGCAACTTCTTTCATTGTGGTCTTGCATAATAGGGTTTAAGGGTTTAAGGTGAACTCTTTCATGTTTTTCCTTTTCATCTACATTTTTGTTAAAGTGTAGGTGGTAGTGTTGCGGTCATCTTGCAATTCCTAACATTGTTGCAAGTTTCATCAACATTATATTTTAGGTGTCATCCACCCTTTGTCATCTTACACATGAATTTGTTATGGTCTTGCTTTGTTGTTTAGAAGACCACAATTAAATTATAAGCAAGAAGTGCAATACCCCCATTTTGTTATAAACCTTAATTTCTTGTGGAAGAATGATCACAATGATCCTACATCAAAGAGCATTCAGCTTTTTATCCACATGTGTTAGTAATATAGACACTAAGACCTTTATTATTCAAGAATTTTGATTGGCAAAAACTATATTGACTTTGCATAAACAAGCCAAGTTTTACGTTTATGATTTAGAATCTAAAAAACCACATAGAAGTTTTTTTTTTGTTTGATTTTACATTTACACTTACATGTGAAGTGTGTATATTTTTTATATACACTTACACTTAGATAATAATTATATCAATTGGACCATATACACACTTAACATTGGTCCAAAGTAGTGAACTTGTTTAATTCTAATTGAATTTAAGTCATTTTTGGGTTTTAGATTGGTTTTTCATTACCTTATTCAAAGGTTTTTAACTTTGAAATAATTAGCCTATAACTTTAAGGTGTTAACGTGATATTATACACCACACCCACCTCCTTGGGTGATTGCTTATTGGGTGTTTGTTTTGGAATATTCTTGAAATATTTTGAAGATTTTCATCACACTATTATGTTATGATTTACATAGAAAATTTGCTAAACATAAGTCATTTAAAAAAAATTCAAATTCATTTACAAGTTCTTTTACTGCTTAAGAACACTTGTTATAATGTTTTTAAAGTGTTTTTGAGTATAATATATATCAATATGTGGAAAATAATTTTATGTGAAAGCAATTCCATTTCAAGTTCTTTATTTATTTCTAAAATGTTAGGTACACAAAACCAAACACTGGTTACAATTGCTTGTGTACATGAATTAGTGTGATTTCACCCTTTATGAAAATTTTAAATTAAAAATAGTTATTTTCCAAAATAACAAAGGTTTGTAGCCATGAGAAAAATTGCCCCAACACCACTTTATAAATTTCCCATGAAATATGGAAGGAGTAGCTTTTTGGATGTAATTTTTGTCAAACATTTAAGGCAAAAAAATGTTTTAGTAGTTCTTGTTTTAGAATTTTAATGGGGGGATTTTTAAAGATAAAATTAAAAACCCATCACACAACTTAGGTTTAGAAATTGTTTTAGAAAACCACTAGTAGGTTATAGTTTGTATTTAATTAATTTTAGATTTAAAATTAAACTATTTAATTTTGAACTTTTTCTAACTTGATGCTTAAAATTAATTTTCCTAGGGTGGTTGCAAGATAAGGTGCATTGATTCTAATGGATAAATAATCCATAAAAATCCAACAATGTTAATATGATAGTTTATTATGATATCATTGGTGAAACGAGGGATTGCAAGGTGGTTAATGAACAAATAAATATTATTTGAATAAAAGCCCACCCAAATAACTCTTTACATGTTAAATTTTTTAAAAAAAATCCATAAAAAAAAAATTATAATATGAACTTTTTAAAAAAAAAGTCCATTTCAAAACATTCAAAAGTTCATAACTTTTTTTTTTGGTTGAGGATTTCTAACAAAACTTTTGCATTTATGTTCCTTTTGCTTGAATATATCATATATCAATAATCTTTAAAAAATAAATTCACAAAAAAAAAAGTATATACATAAAATCATAAATAAAAAATTTCCAATCCGTATTTTACTGTGTCGTAAACGGCCACTGTCAGAACAGACATGGCCGGCGCATATTCTGCGTCATAAATGGCCTCTGTCAGAAGACACATGCAGAAGCAGCAGCAGCAGGCACTTCCGTCCCTCCCTCGACACTCCCGAGAGTTCTTCTCCTCCTCCTCTTTCCGTTCTATTCTCTGCGTCTCTGTGTGTCTGTTCGATCCTTACACCTGTGCTCTTGGACGATTTCTCTTCCGTCATCATAGCTGCAAGAATGTCGTGGACTTTAGTGGGGTCTGGTGTACAGCGGAATATATTATTTTGATCTTCTGAACTACAAAATGGTGCTTTTAATGTGACTACATCAGTATTGCTGCAGTGCTCACATGACGTACTACTAGAACAGATGCACTTTCTTCGGCCCAATGAGACCCCTGCATGCATGTGTGCTTGCTTACACACTTTAGGGGCGCTGCTCATATTGATCATCAGCTAGTTATAAACGCCCATGATGATTACCAGCTTACAGACGTCAACAAAACGATGTTGCAGCTGATCATCCAGTACTGCCATGCAAGCTAGCTGCAGCAGCTCATGAAGTTACTCCTCTAGTTATATAACTAGTCGCTGGAGAAAAATTTATGACAGATCTAAGCTTAGTCTTCTCAAGTTTTTTGGTCATACCTGTGGTCTCCTCACAAGGAGTTCTCGTACAACTCTCTGTGTGACAAGTGGGAAAAAAAATCCTTTTTAGAAATCGCTCTTTAGAACCAATTATGTCAAAGGGAAAAAAATAGTTTTCTCCCTAATAGGTGCTGTCCAACCGAGGATAAATAACCAACTTCCCCAAGTTTAGTTATATGCTAGAGTTGTACATAAATCCTTCTAGATGAACATTCCCTGTGAGGTTCCTTAATGTGAATGTTGTAAAACCCCGCCCTTGTGTTGTACAATTCCCTGTTACTTACGTACGTTTGGAGCCTATTCTTGCAGGTAAAGTTAGACAATTTTCTCACAAGGCAATCACCGATCCAAGAGCTCCTTGTAGGCCTGATCCGAGCACCCGCGTACGTAGTGTACTGATGTCCTGAGCATCTCTCTAAGCGCTGCAAGTCCCCAAGAATATCGGTTTATTTCCAGGTGTGTTCCAGAAGCTCCTCTTTTTTCATTTCCCCCCCGCTAAATTTGTTGCGCCCATGCATGATTATCTCCAGCTCTAGCGGTTGCACGCCTCTGAAGATCTTGTGCAGCTGGGTCGGAGTTTATAGGTGTTGTGTCTAATGGGTACTTATTGAATGAGAGAATCCCAAGGACGTAGATGCAGGCCGGATGAGAATTAGATTCATGTTCAATATCATGAAACTCTTTGTACAATATTATCATGAAACTCTTTGTACAATATTATCATGAAACTTCTCTTTGTAGATATATCAATGTGAAGAAGGATATTGATCGGTTGGGGCCAGTCTCGAATTGACCGAAAGTAGTCTACGACGTCGGACAGTATAAGATCGAGCTAGCTAGGAACTATATTATATTGCATCATATCCGTGAAGGGCGAGAATCATTAGTCGAGATCAAGTGCCGCATGCAGCAGTTGCCGAGTAACAAGATATTTCGCATTTATAGGTTGGAGTCGGGCCTTGGAGCTTGCCGTGCAGCATTGGAGCACAATGTTGCAGCCAGGAGCTGGCGCGGGCCCGATTTCTTCCGCGGATCACAGCTTCTTCCGCGATCAATTGGGGTTCTGCACTTTGCAGTACGCAGAGGAGCCGGAGCAGATGCGGCCAGATGCGGGAGTATTACCCATGACAAACAGGTGTGCCTTGATCTCTTCGGGTCATCATGAGTTCTCTTGCAAGAAGGCTGCTCCGATCCTGATCCGTTCAGGCTTGGACCAAACTCTTGAGATAGATCATGTGAGTCAAGATCACAAGTATATCCTTTCACGAAGAGAAGGTTCGGATCATGTCCCACTGAGCACCATGAAACGTCTGCAGTCGCCCAAGAATAATATGCTTCGTGATATTCTACAGCCGTCGTCATATAACTGTAGCTGCAGCCTGTACGTCAAGACGAGAAATAATGTTACAGCAGCGCCCACAGTGGATTTGAGGACGATGCAGGAGGATTCCAGGAGCTCCAGTTTCGGTTCCCAACAGAGTACGTCTTGTGAGTCCGGCGGCGGTGACACTAGGGAAACAGGAGACACTAGTACCACCTCGCGGTGTTCTAACGGGAGCTCCCAGGATGATGCAATTACTGTCAACAGCAACGAACAACAAGCTCGGATGCGCCCGTCGTCACAGCAACAAGAATCAAGCGAGGAAAACACAAACTCTGGTCACCAGCTGAATACCAATCGAGAATGTCACGCCCCGTGCTGCAGTTGCACTGTGAAGCCGTCTGAAGTGTCGTCTCTCCACAATTCTTCGTGGCTTCGATTTCCCTTCAATCTGAAGCACCTGGGCCTGTTCGGTTCTAAGAAGACGCCGAAGTCGATTGGACACGAGGACCACCTCATGCGGCACCACCAATCACCGCGACCCATCTTCCGATTTTCTGAAACTCGCCATCAAACCCGTGAGACAACAGCAAATCGCAGTATCACAGCTTCAATGCGAGGAGCTACTTCCAGACATGATGAGCACTCCTGCTCTCATGAAGAGCACGAAGCTGTAATTCCTGCACTGAGAGGAACAACGCCCTGGCGGCATTCGTACACCATACATTCAGCTTCGAGCTGTAAGCTGGGCCAGCAAACGTCTAGGGTTCAAGCTACCAATATCTCCAAGATACGTGAACGCTGGCTACTGTTTGTGAAGATCCTGAAAGCACCCTATGGATCAAAGAGTAGTACTCAAGCTGCAGCAGCTGGTTCAGCTGATCTTCACAAACATCCTAATCAACTGAAGGCTGCTGCAGCAGATGATCACACTCGCAGGCAGTCACCCCAGAAGATGTCGAATACCAAAACTCCCAATTTGGAGCGTAAGAATACATTGCGGCCTGCTGCAGCAGCTCCCGCGCAATATGAGGATCTGATGCTGCTGCATGCAGTACGCCCCAAGTCCATGCCAGCAATCGAGAAGGTCAGGAGTCCCGTTCTGCACCCTATTGCTGCAAGTTCTGCAGCATCCGGAGTAGCGTCCTTCACGACACCGGGTGCAAGGCTGATGAATGCTAGCAGTCCCAGCAGGATAGTACGTCCTGCAGCAGGACGTACCTTCGTATCCCCAGCTGCCACCAACAGCCCGCTCAAGTTAAGCAATTGCAACAACAACAACAAATCGAGCACCATGAATAATCTCAAGACTTCCAAGAGCAGTCCAAAGCTGCTGATCCTGGGTGGTAGAAGTAGTAGCAATATCAGTACTAGTATAACTAGTCCCATGAGCAGCAGAAACAAGAACACTAGCTGCAATAGCAACAGCAGTATCATGTCTGAGCTTCACAGCTCTATCCAAGGAGCAATTGCCCATTGCAAAAGCTCACAAGCCTCCGGCCAGCAGCTTTAGGTTTAGGGTTTAGGGTGACTAGGAATGTTCACCAGGTGTTGCTGTGGACCCAATTCTGCATTCATTTTTTATTAGCTTTGTGCAACAATAATTCCTGCTTTAACTGTCACTGCTTTGAATTTGCCATAAAGGCATAGAGCCATTACATTGCACTGTGAGCCCACTCCTTTTCAAGGACGTTTGTACATTGACACATTTTCCAGAAAAGTTGTGGAAAATTTGCTTGAGCTGATCAGTTTATATTGGTTTCAAAACTTGTTTGGGTACTTTTATTTATTTGATTGATTCAATTTTTTGAAAATATGTATATTAATATATTGAAAATAAAATTGCATTCGAAAAAACTCTAATAATTTTTGTTAAATATATCAAATTAAAAGAAAAAAATGATTTCAATTGTTTTAGTACATGTTTGAAAAATTACATTCAAATCCTCCCATTGATTTTGTGATACCCTTCTCCATTGGCTCCACTCCCTATGGCATGGTTGCCTCCATATCACACATCACTCGTGAATGCAATAATGACAAAAGACAACGCAATTATAGGATTAGTGGAAATGGATCAGATTACTTGAAACACAATGTCAGCCATCTTAAGGTGTGAGGCAAAGGGAGGAGGAGACGCATACATGATTCCCACCTCCAATAAGGCCATCATGTGCGGCCACACTCCAAGTTGCACTTGTTGCACCTTTTTTCACTTTGATGAAAAGGACTTGATCAGTGAGGGCTGGTCACTCTCTCTAACTTCCTCTGGGTTCATAGGGGAGTTAAAAGCTGCATAATTGTAAAGAACTTTTACATCATGATCTTTTCCACCTTTCACCACTTGGTAATGAGTTGCAAACGATAATGAAGATATGCATTAATTATAGAAGCAATGGCCATCTAACAAATCAAATAGCATTGGTTAAGGACTGGGACTAGGCTTCAAAGAAGACAAAAACATCCTATTTGCGAACTAATTACATAGCCCTAACACATTTCAATGTGTATCAAAGAAGCATTTTACTTCAATGCAACTAATGAAGGCTTGCAAGTTAATCTAAAAATTTCCACTAGTAGTATCTGGAAACTAATGTGACACTATTGGTAAGTTCCCAAAAAACACATTGACTATACACCAACAACCCAACAACAGCTGTATACACATAGTTCACAAATTCAAGAATTTATCCATCAAATTTCCAATGGTACATGCTCATGAAAGGTAGATGTTCTATGGTTATCATATTTACTAAATATAGGCCTAAGGGGTTAGACCACTCCGATTTCACTCTCTTGAGCATCAACTAACCAAATTGGCACATCCAAAGCTTCCCTCAACACCAAGACACCCATAATAACAATCTTTGTAACAAAATACCCCAATGTTATTCAAACAACTTTCACATTGAAACTAGCATTCACTCTACAAAATAAAATTTGAAAGTTTGACAAATGTTGCCTCAACACCCAACTGGACTAATTTTACAAAACCCAACTAAGTAATTCATGCACACATTTGGAGGTCCCAAGCTACTAGGTATTCTCTTCCTTCATCCAAAACACTTAACACCCCATCACAATGCTCACTCACACATATTCCTTTACCAATGGGTCGTTCATCAAATCCTTATATCCTTCATCATTCCCCTAATCCTTGACCTATGTTCATGATAATACCCATATTCTTTCTAAAAGGTCAACTACACAATGGAAAAAACAAGAGTAACCTCCCAGAAAGATAGACAAAACCTACTCATCATGGGCATTCATCCTTTCATCATAAATCAAAAGTGTTTCCAACATTTTGAATGCTATCTCTACAACACACCAATCCATTCAAAAACAACTAGTGTACTTAGCTTCAAATTTTGTGTCCCTTTTGTAACTACATTGCTTCCCATGCTCACACCATTCTCCTCCATTCAAAAGTAAAAAAACGAACATTATACTAATCCCTAAGCTTTCACACAAACTTAAGAACAAGCTTATCATCACATGAAGGTTTCTTTTAAGAAACTTTTCTGTGAATAAAAAAATGACAAAATAAAAAACAATTATTAGCACCATGAATCTGATAGAGATTAGTCTATCCACATAGTAACCCTAAGAACTTCCCATTCATACTTTTCTATTAAATCTATAACCACTACCGAAATTTTTTGACTGAAGGTGCAGATGAGCTCGAATGAGCCAAAATTGATGTCAAAAAGTTAACTTTTTTACAATTCTTATTACGTTTGTCTATGCGATGCCACTTTAATGGCATGTGAATCATGGAAAGTTGTGTTGATTGAATAATATGGATATTGAAAATCTAAAATGAATAAAAAAATTTCCAATGTCAAAGTTTGGTTTGAATAAATGATGTTTAACAACTTCATTCAATGACATAACTTTGATAAAAGGCTTTTTAATTTTCATAATACAATTTATTTCATCCTCAAATTTTTTATAGTAATAGGTAACTATTATAAACATCTAAAAAACATTCAAATTTTCATTTTTTTCAATTTTGTGTTTATAAAAAATAAAAGTTTACATTTGAATTGTGCCTTTTTCTACATCTATTACTATTTCAATTTTTATCAAAAAGGCTAATCTGAGAAATAGGTCGTAATTGTCAATATCCACAACTATGAAAGTCACTAAGCACCAAACTTCTCCCACTCTTATTGTAATCTCATTTATCTTCCCAAACACTTGTGTTACTAACCCTTAGGTAGTTTTGTAAAACTCCATGCTTGTAACCAAATGCATGATCCCTAACTCATGCAATACAAATGTTGACATAATTGACATTAATGTTTTTGTATCCACAAGTCCTTCAACTAGATTATTGCCAACACCTACTAACAAATGTAGCATCCTACTTCTATGACTCTTATGCATATTTTGTGAATTGTAGGTGCCTCATTTAATTTTATTAGATTTGCTAACTTCAAATTATCATCCCTTTCTTTTAAGCCAATTTCACAAGGCTCGCCAAGTATTCCAATTCACTTGTGATAGAATGGTTTCCATTGGTGATAAGGCAATTTTGCCCTTGATGAAGTGTGTTAAAATTTTAAACTAAGAATTTTCTTCCTTCATAACATCCAAAGAATCAAAACTTGTTGCTCTGTTTTCTACTTCTTCCATTTTTAGTGCCTATATATCCACTAGTAGTCTCCTTTTAAGAATTATGGCTTCAGAATATATATCATGATTACTCCCACACAACCTATTCAATTGCTTAAGTGTTGTTGATTCATCATCCACAAGCACTTCTAGATAATTATTTACAACTAAATGTGATTTTTTCCCCATTCTTCCAACACATGTTTTTAATATGACCCATCCCTATACAAAAACCACATCTAAGCCCACAATTTTCCATCCTATGTGGAAGACCACATTTATTGCATTTAAATTGCAAGTCCCCAATTTTTGAACAAATAATAACAACATGATCAACTACATTACATATTTGGCACATTGGTGAAGTGCTAATTCCAAGCGATCCATCTCCAAGTCTTGATGAAATACCTTGTTTGAAAAAACTTATGAATGACTCATTCAAAGCATTAACATGTTTTTCCATGACAGCGTCAGTCACATCACCTTTTTCTTGCTCCTACTTCAACAATTCATATGCAGTTTCTCCCAATTCCATTACAACTCATTCTACTTCCAAAGCTACTATAAACAATTCATCCATACTTGCACAGTCTTCCATTACACAAAGTTTTCTAGTCTTAGGGCGCAACTTGGAAAGGAAACCTTCTCCTTTGCTCAATATCCTCCAACTTGTACCTTGCAAATAGTTTCTCCATCCTATCATGGTAGGCTTGAATTTTCTATTTTGGTTGGAGTACTTTATTTGGTCCAATTTAACCTTGATCTTTTCTTTGTCCACTGTACCACACTTCAAAGGCATGGCAACCTTCATACATGGCCAATCTACTAAAGCAGTGACCAATTTCTTATACTAATCCTTTGCCTTTCCTCGCAAATTCAGCTTGCCAATCTTGAACCGTTTTTGTTCATCAATTCCCCTTACTTTTGCCGTCATCTCCAATCTTTCCATCTAGTCGTAAACATCCTCAAACTCCTTTCCCCAAAAAAATTCATCCATGCCCTTTGGGCTTGTCATCTTGTGGTACCTACTTGATCCACTACTTTTATGATCACTACATATAAAGACCAATTTTTTTTCTCTCCTAATCAAAGTTTAAAGCAAAATCAATGTTTTTAAAATTATTTTTAACCCATACATTTTCTTTATTCAAACTCCAACTTAACATTTTTGAAACAATTCCAAAATGTTCAACCCTAACAATTATGTCCCATATTTTAAACATACTTTCCATCTCTAGTAGGTAGAATCTAACATAGTGTTGATCTATCTTCAATGATCCAAGAATCCAAATATGTGTTAATTTAGTAACAGGTTTTCCATTTTCAAAATTAGGTATTTCAAAATTGAACAAAGAGGGATTAAAGCAATTATCTGTCATAGGATTGCTTTCAAATGTATTAGCTATTTCCATCCATTGTGAATTCCAAAATCAAACAAAGAGGGATTAAAGCAATTATCTATCATAGGATTGCTTTCAAATGTATTGGCTATTTCCATCCATTGTGAATTCCAAAATCAAACTACTTCAATATAATTCTAATTCTTGATTGGGTTTATCGTTAATGATTACATATGATCCAACAAATAATTGATGAGATTCATATTGTATTCTTTCATCATGTTCAAAGTTCCACAACCACTTCCCATCAATATTTTTTCCTAGTAGCTAAACCAGGGCCTTTGACTCTGCTCCAAAATGTCAATCTTAATTATTTTGTCACCAACAACAAATAACACATCAATTCTTGGAATGAAAAACCTCACACAGTGAAAAGGTGAACTTGTAGCCATTGGGATCCACATATCTCCTACCCTAGGTAATGAATCAACTTCTTCAAACACTTCAATAGTTAATGGATTGGAAAAAAATAGAAGAGAAATAATATTTGTGATGATGCATGTCAACTATAATCTAGCTTCCTGTCCCATGTCCTATTTTCAACCACACTTGAACCCTCATGTACATGCCAATATGAGTAACAAGCAACGCCAAATCACCTACTCTTGTTAAGTCTAGATTGAATCCAATGATACTCACCACACCATGCCCTTGTAACCTTAGAATAATTACTCCTTCCCTAGATAGAAGGTCATACCTGGGAAATGGAAAGTCAAACTCATGATGGCTAAAATTTTGTCCCTGTGTTGAGCATTTCACAATTGATCTTCTCTTTCTTGGTTCATGATGCTACAAATATTATACTCTCTCCCCAAAATCACAAGTGTTCAACATTATTCATAGTATTGTCAACTCCTATGAATACCCAGAAAGACTCGCTCAGATATTGAAAAAGATGGGCTTGGTAAGTTCCCAAATAACACATTAATTATACACCAACAAGCCAAAATCAATTATATACACACAATTCACATATTTAAAAATTTATCCATCAAATTTCCAATGGTACATGCTCATGAAGGGTAGATGTTCTATGGTTATCAGATCTATTAAATATAAGTCTACATGGGTTAGACCATTCCGATTTCACTTTCTTGAACATCAACTAACCAAATTGGCACATCTAAAGCTTCCCCCAACACTAACACACCCATAACAACAATATTTGTAACAAAATACCCCAATGTTACTCAAACAACTCTCACACTAAAACTTCCACTAACTCCCTTGCAGACATCAAACTACACTCCAAGAAAATATATGAAGCTCAATTTTAGAATGTTGATGTCCCCACTCACTCTACAAAATAGAATTCGGAAGTTTGACAAATGTTGCTCAACACCCAACTGGACTAATTCTACAAAACCCAATTGAGTAATTCATGCACACATTCGGAGGTCCTAAGCTACTAGGTACTCTTTTCCTTCATCCAAAACACTTAACACCCCATCACAATGCTCACTCACACATGATCCTTTGCCAATGGGTCGCTCACAAAATCCCTATATCCTTCATCATTCCCCTATCCTTGACCTATGTCTGTGAAAATACCCATATTCTTTCTAAAAGATCAATTGCACAATGGAAAAAACAAGAGCAACCTCCCAGAAAAATAAACAAAACCTATTCATCACAAGCATTCATCCCTTCATTATAAGCCAAAAGTGTTTCCAACATTCTGAATGCAATCTCTACAACACACCAATCCACTCCAAAACAACTAGTGTACTTAGCTTCAAATTTCGCATCCCTTTTGTAGTCACGCTGCCTCCCATGTTCACACCATTTTCCTCCATTCAAGAGTAAAACAACAAACATTATACTAATCCTTAAACTTTCACACAAACTTTAAAATAAGCTTATCATCACATGAAGGCTTCCTTTAAGAAACCTTTCTGTGAACAATAGAACGACAAAACAAAAAATGATTTTCAACGCCATGAATCTGATAGAGATCAGTCTGTCCACATAGTAACCTTAAGAACTTCCCATCCATACTTTTTCGTTGAACCATAAGTGATGCAAAGATGGAAACAATGAGGACACTAGTCACCAAGTGGCAAACATGATTGATTTGAAGCACACAAACTTAACATGTGAAGGATTGATATCCCAAAGTTTTTCATGTGTCACAAAATAGAATTGCACCAAAGCTTGAGTTTGGCTAAAATTGAGGATCATAGTTGGATAAGGAAATCTTAGAAAATATGGACATCATCACATAAAAACTTAGAGTTGGTGCCAAAGAATAAGAAATGAGGAAAAAGAAAATATTTTGAGGTGCAAACCTAAATTTGACCACCCACAAAGAGGTTTGGTTATACAAACAATGAACAAAATATGATACCATCACCTTCTAATTCAATTTCCTACACTAGAGACCTACACTAGAGACCCTAGCTTGAGTCTTGAAAGTCACCACCCAATTTGGAGGTGGAGACCTTCCTTATTTTTGCTCCATTAAGTTGAACACAAAGAACAATGAAGAGGGAAAGAGCCATACCTATATAGTACCACTCAAACAACCCATTCAAGGAAAGGTAGAAAAGCTTGAACACAAATGCCAACAAGGCGCATACAATTTGCAATATCATTAATTTGAGACAAATGATACCAAGAAGACACAATCACTAGTCATGTATCAAGTATCAATGTCCTGAGATATATAGATAGCTTATATATAGATATATAGATATATCTCCATCTATGTTGTGGGTGCTCACATGAATCCTGCAGTCACCATCGCCTTCACAATTGCCAGACACTGCCCCTGGACACAGGTACCACGTACTGCAACTGCAGTGCAGATTCATCCCTGAGTCCTTCACCCACAGTGAAGTTCAAGCTGAAAACTTTAATTTACTAGCTAGCAGCTGCAGCTCAACAAGTTCTGAGTTCTAAAGTTCTAGTATTGCTGAAGAACTCTAGATCCAGGAGCTGCAAGCTTATGGAAGATGAAATCATCCTTTGCTCATGTTAGAACTGTGTTGCGCTGCAAGGTTTGCAGGTTCCAACATACATTGGTGCTCAACTCACAGGTGCAATTGTGTCAGCTTATGTGTTACAGCTGATCTTGAACACTGCTGCCAGTGAAGGTGCCAGTCTGCTGGCTGGTAGCCATGCACAATCACTAATATTAGAGATCATCATCACCTTCATCCTCATGTTTGTCATCTCTTCAGTTGCCACCGACACTCATGCAGTAAGCAGCTCCTCCTCATCCTCAACAACACATTGAGCTGCAGCTCCCTCTCAAGCTCATATCTTTTTCTGCAAGCTTTAGAACTTTCAATTCGCATTGAAGCTCTTTCTAGATTTTAGAATCTCCACATCTATGATGGGTGAAGTATGGTGCAGTGGACCAATTTTGGCAAATGAAAACTCACACATGAATACATTTTTTGCAATCCCTTTTTCAGACCCTCTCACAATTCCAAACCCTAATATTACACTCATCTTTGGAAAAATTCGCCACCATTGGCCATGCCCTTCCACCACCTTAGGAAATTAGCAGCTTAAACAAGAAAGAATTCTTCAATCTTTTGCACCATGTCAATGGCACATAGCTTTTGTTTGTTGCAAGGATTTATCTTGCACGGCCTCTGAGAGTAGTAAGACTTTTGTTCTATGGGGTTCATCTCTGGTAATGGGTAACTTTTGTTCCAGAGCTCCTCCTGAGCTTAGATTGCTTGAACATTGTCTTCACCCTAACCCTAATCCCAAGTTTCACTGGATTCCCAATTCAGCATTAATTCTGGCAATATAACACAAGGCAGAAAGGCTGACCATGATGTGTGTTATCATCACAGGTTGACGAGTTGGCTGGAATTGCAATAGGTGGTACAATTGCCCTTAATGCTCTCACGGCCAGGTACAATGTTTTCGAACCTCCTGAGTTGGTACAAACAGATTTGGAACTTTGTGAAGGACTGTTAAGATTTGCACTCAGTTTTGATCTCCAATTGGCCAAGCTCAGATTTGGTTTATGAAGGATGGTAATTTGCACTCCATTTCAATCCCCAATTTGGCCAAGTTCAGATTTTTTGTTTGTTCAGGATGATTTGTGCTCTGTTATGATCTCCAAATGCTTACTGATGACTGAACTCTGCAGTGCAATTCATGACTTCTTGTTTTTTTTTAGCATTTTGTTTGTGTGTATTGGGGATATAGATACACAGGCTGATTCCGGGGCATCCACGAATCCAGCAAGATCACTGGGTCCAGCCATAGCTACATCAAACTACAAAGCAATATATGGGTGTACATAGTGGGACCAATAGTCGGTGTTGTTGCCAGTGCCTTTGTCTACAATTTGATACACCTGCCAAAACCAGAAGCCTCCTAGCTGCAATGGGAGCCCTCCAAAAGCTTCTGGTGCTAGTCAGGCGTCAAAAACAAGTTAGTAAATCTGTCGAGGAAGTCAATAATATCTTTCAACATTATTTCAATCCTTATTAGAGCTATATATATGCTTGGAACAGGAGATCCAGAATTAATGGGTCCCTCCAAAATTGGGCTAAAGTAACGTTTGACATAAGCGTCCACTAATAGAACAATAAAATCTTAATCACTGCAGATCATACCCTATTATTCCAGCATGTTGTTTTATTCTGCAAGTTTAAAGAATCATGTATTCAAATTTATTTGGACAACTCAATCTCATTGTCTGTTGACAAGGTTGGTGTCCATGCATTATAATATACTTTTGTGTCAACATAACAGACTAACAGCACATGCTGCACTATTCTGCTGAGTGATTCATTGGACTGGTGTTGGAGATCCTTAAATCTTCACCTAGCTGCCCTCCCTTTGGCCTTTGGGTTTTAGAGGGGCCCCTAATAATGTGCCTTGAGCCAGTGTTTTTGTGGGGATTTGACACAGAATTTTGAAGAGTGCCATTTCTTGCTGCAAAATCAATTGAGCTCCTCATGATTTTCTGACCAAATTATTGGCAAAGTGAGTTTCATCACCCTACTGAGCAATACTCTTTTTACATGAAGCTACCTTTGGTTTCAGTGATTGAGAATCTCAATTTTGAGGTACCCATTTTGTTATTGCTCTTTCGACAGTTGTGTAAACTTGGAGGGATACATTTTTGTATGAATGATTTGTATAGGCAAAATCATGTAAAGAAACAGAAAGCTTTGAAATGTTTGGACAATTTTTTAGCGAAAAAAAATCTGGCTCACCAGCTCTTTCCAGTCAAAGAATCTAGTCCTTCTCCCTGTCCAACTGGAACTGGACCACCCAAATTTCTTAAATTTTGCCTGTTCAACTGGAACTGGACCTCCTGAATTATTTCGATTCACCAACCTAGTCAATTATAACATCCGGCTACTTTGACCTCATGTTGGTTTTCAACTAGGCGTCATCCAATAGCAACTCTGAAACTTCATCATCTGTTTGTAAGCAACAGAATTTACATCTCCTTGCTTTCCACTAAATTTGCACTGGATGGTTTGTACTACAAACTGTGTAGGCCACTTTGAGCTGCAGATCCTGTCACATCTTGGCACTCACTTGGGCAGAAAATGGCTACCATATAGGAAGTGCACTCCAAACCAACTAAGTCCAAAACATAAAAACCTCTGACTAGATTTGTAGTGTATTTGGAGGAACGCTTACCAAGTGTAAGACCCCTGGGGCATTTTGAAAAATGAAATGCCCACACCTGCAAGAATTCCATGTAATTGGTTTTTGACTGCTGATTCACATTTCAAGCACCTTTGTTACTTGCCAATATGTATTAAAAAACTGACATTAACAATACCAAAAGTAGAGCAAATAAAGCTACCTGTCTTGCCTAAGAAATTGCCTGTAAAAGTGCTGAATAGAGAAAGAAACCTGTTACATTCTTAAAAGACAATGTGAAAAGGAAGTGTACATGGAGTTAGCCTAGGGGATAAGAAGTGGAAGGGAGTTTTAGACCAATGTACAAGCCATTATGTGGTCTTAAATAATCACTACAAATCAGACATAATTTATGATCTCTCAATTGGAATTTGGAAAACGATAATGTAGCACCAATGTATACTACTTCAAGCAAGGAAGATCCTTGATTCCTAACCATAGGTTGTTGTCTATTTTGATGAAATGGCAGCTCATGTATTGGCTCAATTAGGCATGATACAGGAAACTTCAACTTACTTATAACTTCTTTGATACAATTGTAGTCTACTTGATATGTAACCTGAAAACAAGAGATGATTGCAGACTTCAACTTCGTTGTCATGTCTGGAAATGAAGCTTTGCAATTGCTTGAATTTCATAGATGGACTGAGTGAATGAAAGTGAGGGAAAAGCTCAAGGTTTTGAATGCAGAGTCTTCTAACCCTTCAGCAGATTTAAAGTGCACAAAGTTGACAATTTCCTTTTTGTTTTAGGAGAGGGTCAGGCCTTAGTTTGTCCTAAACTTGTTAGAGAATTTTGAGCGTCACTTCTCAGAACTCAACTAGTTGTGTTGATCATCCTTTTTCTGCGTACAGAGTCCTAGAAGAGTTGATGAATCCACATGTAAGTCTGATTTTATCAGCAAAATGCATATCATGTTCAAGCTCTTATATATACCTTGAGAACCTTGAAGTCTTTGAGATGCCAGTGAATTCAGGGTGCTTCAGTTTGATTGTGTCTTTTCTTGCTGATGATGGTAATGCCCGTTCAGTTCTGCAGCAACAGCATATTTGTGCCTCCTGGGTTGTGCTACACTTCTTTGGACTTTCCTTGAGTGAGTGTCAAACTTTGTCCTCTTTTTCTCTTCTGCAAAATGTTGGAGGTGAAGGAAATGATCTAGGACCTGAAAATTGCTGTTGAAGAAATTGTTGTTCGTGTGGCAGCCAACTTCTGGTTCATTTTTGGCAGCCTTGTTTTGTCCTGAAGTCCCCATCAATAATCTGGAGTAGCTCAGATGGGACCAAGGTTTTTGGAGATGTGATCATGCTAGGTCATTGTGACAATGTTCCAACTCACAAAGGAACAACTTAAAGCACCAGATTATGATGAGTGTTTTCTCCATCACGCCTCTTCAGCAAGCTTCCCGTCATTCTTCTTCTTCTTTCATGGTGAGACCTTATTATTTGTGACTGTTAAAGACTTGGGACCAATGCAATTTCTTGCATTGTACAATTGTATGTGACAGTTTCTGGCCACAGGGTTTTAACTTCTCAACATGGAGATGGTGGACTAACAACTGTAGCAGCTCAGCTCTCATGGAAGAAAGTGCTTGAATCACAGAAGGAATTATGTCAGAGTTCTGTCTGGCACAATCTATTTATTCCTCAGCACAATGTCCAAGATCTCATGCAATCGACCTAAAATGTGCCTCTGAAATCTCAAGTTGCAGATCACTGGAATTTAGTAGAAGAAGAAGCACAATCTGCTACATAAGGTAACTCCAAACTCACCTGAAAAACTTGCAATGTTAGCTCTTGATGTTCAATGTTGTTTTTTTCTTGTTGATGAAGGAAGGTCTAGTATGAATTTCTTCGGTTTTTTGTTTTTGTAGCATGCTCTGCACTTGCGCAGCTGCCTGTGTGAGATGATTGTAAGTTTAAAGTGGTGTAACCCGCTTTTAAACGTGCAGAAATAGGGGGCGGCACTCTGGCTTGATAACAAATCTAATAACCGCATGGCTGAAAGCAGATTTTGCTGCTTTGGTATGAGGGACTCTGCAATTCCAAGGACACCTTCTGATCAAATTCATGTCTTGCAAGATATGTTCAAGGTGGACTATACAAGAGGGAGAGAGGGCAATGAAGATTTGGTGACAAAATGCAACAATGAAGGCATTCTCATTGTAAACAGCGATACCAAATGTGGGAGCATTGCAGATGCATGGAGAGTGTGTTCAATGGGTTGTTGTTGTCCACAATGTCCAAGCAATGCATCAAGGCTATGCCATGCATGGGCATACTTACATGGTACATGGACTTTTTTAATGCTGGTCACGTCTTGTTAAGAAAGGGAATAGGAAGATACAATCTTTTCATTTTTCATTTTCCCCTCATGTTTTGAAATTTTGGTTGTACATAAGTGATAAGTATTTCATCAAGACGTGGCTTGGAATCCAAGTGTGGTTTTCCGATCATAAAGAGCACAAAGTTTTATCATCGAAGTTTGTTCATACTTGTAGTAATTACATAATCTTGTTCGCACTTGGGCTATTGGCACAGCCACAATAGTAAGGGGCCAAAGATGAGACAAGTTTAACTCCTTGTTTTGTGAATGTCCCCCCACCATGGTGCCTGAACCCCATCAAGGGCTCTTGTTTACCGTACAGCACAATGGTAACATTATCTAAAGCTTAAACATAGTATTCTCCTATCACCCAGCAATAAGATAATGCATGACAAATCCACGCGGATTGATCAACTATGGCTTCAAGAATAATGCTCATATTCTTGTCTTGTTTTGAGATTCTCCCTGCCATGTAACATGGCGATTTTTCCACATCCATTATATATAATCTAATGTCACAAACATACTAGGGCAACCCCTACACGCATTGCTTTGCAATTGCAATTGCTTCAGATAATGCGAACATACTAGCACAAACTCTATGTTCATTGATTTGTAATTGCTTCAGAAGATTTGCATGTGATGGTCAAGTAGAGGCTAACCTTATAATGCACAAAAACCCCCAGGGGCTTTCCGAAAATGTCATAAGCTTTCCCAAAATGAAATGCTCTCTTTCAGTTGTTTTGCCAAGATACCTGGCAGATATCATCACATACCCACCACATATCACAAAACAAAACTAATGGATTTTACAGCCAACAAAGCCATTGGCCCTCAGCCTCGAGCTTTCTCTTACACGTAAATAATGCTCTAGTCAATTTTCTCAACACTGTGATGTTTAAATTATGGTTTGGTGACAACTTTGTAACTACCCTAGTACCTAGGCTGGTTGAGCACTAACTAGTTATTTTTGGAATTGCTGAAAATTCTGAAAAATACCTACCTGCTCTTTTGAAAATCTCCAAGAAAATTTGAAACATGCTAGCTTCATTATTTAGTAAATCACTTAATTATAAAATAATATTACGCTAATGCCCAAGGTAAATAACAAAAAGACAATTATTATTAGGCACCTTGCTGCCACCAACAAGCCTAGGTACAAGTAGGGGTATACTTTGCATACTTTGTTTAGAAAACAATTTCTCTTCACCCACCGCACTAAGTTAGGGTGCAAGGAAGCAACTGCCTTCGGGTACACAGCCATTAGTAAACAGCATGGTAGAACATAAAAACTAGTGAGGTGTGACTTGATGTTTTCTAATAACCACCGGTTCCAGGTACTCAGACAAAAATCAAAATCAAAGAGACATTCAGGGTATTTTGAAAAAATCAGAATAGAAGAACCATGGGTTTTTTAATTAATTTCAGAGTTAAGGAACTGCCAGTTTAACTCAGAAATATTAAATAACCATGAGTTTCAAGAAAGAAATGGTGGTTTCTTGAGCAGTTATTAGACTTTTTCAATAAGTTTTAGAACCAGGTAAATTTGCTAGTTGCGGTTTTATATCAGACCTGGATTTTTTTAAGTGTTAATCAATTATTAGAATCTGCCATACATACCCTCCGGTTATCTACTTGCCCAATGGGGCCACAATCTTTTCAAACCAGTTCTGGCATAGAATCTTTGGTTCTCAAAAAAGTTGAAAAATTCAAAGTCTAACCCCCAGTTCTCTCATGAAAACTGTCAGTTCTTTGATTTTTTTAAAAATATCCATCTAGCATTTTGATTTTCTGATTCCCATGTTTTTCTTAAAAACCAGAACCTGCAGTTCCTCGATTTTCGAAATTTTCGAGAATCACAACTGCCAGTTCTTTTTACAAATCCAACAACCACAGAACGCTGATATTTTCTTTTTCGAGAACCCAGGTTAGCACCTAGCAGCCTAAGCGCATCTCTATTATACCCGGAAGAGGGCTGGTGCAAATCGTAATAACCGCCTTACACGGGTTTTTAAATCCCGATTTTTTTGGGGGTTGCTATGAATATATTTATAAATATTCTAAGAATTCAATCAAAATGTAAAATCAGGATCGTGAAGGTCAGATGTAAAAGTTACCAAGTTAAATGTAAACATTTCCCAGGTTAACCGTTAAAAATGGCCGATTCACTCCAGAAGCCGAAGGTACCAACCAGTGAAGGTGCTGCTTCACCCTGGCCACAACCCAAGTTTTGAAATGTAAGTTAAATTTCTGACTACAGTCAAATGCAAGGTTAAATTTCTATCTTTCCCTTGGCTGACTGATTGACTGACTGGACACAGAAAAGTAACTCGTTTCTCAAGTGGGGTCATAATTACCTCATCCACAGAATTGCGACTTACCACTGCAAATGCAACATGTGGCAACTTCCAGATTCTCAAAAAACAAAAAATAATAATCTGTTGATGATAAGCCCCTGCCAGGATAACTGAAGAAAGCCCTAAACCCTCTTAAACATAAGGTTTGAGAGAAAGGATGACATATGTTTGAAGTTACTTAAGTATGGAGTTATGAATTTGTTTTTGAACTCATTTAATTTGCACTATATTATTATGTTTGCTTTCACATTTGAGTGTAGAGCTTCACCTACTCATTCCATTGCTTACCTTTTGAATAGAAATGTTTTATATCTGCGTTTCATTGCATACTAATTTGAGGATTTTGAGATATACAAATAAATTTTACAATTGAAAAACCAATGCACCCTACTAACTTTTAGTAGAAAAGTATTTGAAGGATTTTGGAAAAATCTTTGGAATTGGTTTTTATTATTATTAATGTTTGAAATAATGGGTGGTTTCATTATTAATGGCAATTTGCTTTGTTGAATTTTGAATTCAATCTTGTGTCTTTTTAGCCAAAGAATTACAATGGGTTTGTTTGAGTGCAGATTGCTGCTTACACGCGAAATGGGTGTGATGGACTGACGGACGGATCCATGGCGGCCATGACTCCATGGTGGCCACCAAGAGACTTGCAGCTCAAAAACACTTGATTGAGACATTTGTACAAATGAATCTCAGCCCCAAAAGGGGAGGAGGGTGCTGCTGCATGTGCTGCTTTGGAATTATTTTGTGAGCGCGAAGCTTGGCCGGTGCAAATTCAAAAGAAGAGTCACCTGAAACAACAAAGCATGCCACACTGGCGAAACTGCCGCCGCCGCTGCTGCTGGCACGCAAGCAAACAAGCAGACAGACAGGCTAGACAAACGCAAAAAGGTAGAAGAAAAAGGGGAGCCAGCTTGAGAACATGCTAACAACAACAGCAGTGGCGAACTAGTTACAGCTTACTAGTTGCGAACAAGAACTTGTTCACAATGAAGGTTTGTGCACAATGAATCCCGTCACCTGCACCTGTCTCACGTTATCGAATCCCAACACCCGGATATACGCTTGAGGGTACGCTTTCTTGACTTCCTCGATCTCACGCAACACCAATGAAGAATCTGTGCATCCGAACATAGGCAACTTCCACATGGTCCAGTAGCGACAGTCATAGTATCCTGAGCCCTGGAAATTGGTGCGGGAGATTGTTCCAACCTGAAGAAACATTCACACACATGGAGCACAGAAACATTCAATCAGTCAAAGTCCGACCCTTAGTCGCTTCCATTGTAACAAGACCTGCTACACAAATTCCAAAATGCATATATGTTAACAACATCGCTGTAAGTCTGTCAACTCACCAAGTCGAATTCGAGGCAGGGGATCCACTTGTTGGCGAGCATGTAGTCAATCTGACTAGCGATTTGGTCCGGAGTCAATGGGGGCAAGTAAGACAGGGTCTCGAACTTGAGGTTGTTAACGGGAGTCCACACCTGTACAGCAAGCACAAGCACAATTCCGCCAACAAATACAGCACTACACCCATAAGCCTAACCACACAAACACACGCCATAGCCACATAGAGTGAACTAACTCCCCACCCGCAGATAACCCACCACAAACAAGGGGGAAAAAAAACCCTCGCCACAAACTACAAAAGAAAGAAGAACCCTTTGTACAATGCAAATCAAGCAAGGAGAATAGATGGATTACACGAACCTGCATGCAGTTGACGCGGCTTCCGTTCTGCACGGAGCTGAATCCAGCACTCTTGCCAGCAAACAAGGGAACAGCAGCCTTGAGTCCGCCAAAGGCACGCACGCTGACAGTCTCTGAGGAACTGGTAGCAGAAGCGGCAGAGGCAGCGAAAGCGACTGGCCCAACAACAGTGGAGGCGGCCATGGTAGATGCCATAGCTTCTCAAGCCGTGCAGCAGAAGCAGAGGGAGAAAAACAAGAAGGGAGGAAGAGGGGAAGGGAAGGGCGAAGTATACAAGAACTTGAGAGAGACCTTGAATGAAGGTGGGTGGGGTAGATAAGCGTACGAAGCAGTAAAGCAGAGCCACACACCCAACAGAACAATCTGAGCTGCTACCTAGGTTACCTACCTACCTACCTATGTGGATAACCAAAGTGGGCTACTACTTCACACCACCACAAGTTGCAGGAAAATATCACTTTCCCTCCTCCTCCTCAGCCCTCCTGCCCCCCAAGTCCCCTCCCCTTACCTCTCGCCCTTTTGCTTCCCATAAAAGGACGCCACATCCTGATTAGATACTTTGTAAAAGGCATTTGGTGGACCCATTTGAGGAGGAGACTGGCCAAACATAGACATCTTTCTTATTGGTGACTAGAAAGCTGTCTGTCATGCTACAAATGGGAGAGTGAGTGCCAGTGAAATGGGCCTGATCCAGGTTTGCAGCCGGGTCTGGGTCTGAGTGTTCGTCCATGTCCCGGTTTACGAACTGGACCTGCTGGGTCTACATGGAATGGGACCTGGGAAATATTCATCAAACGAGACCCAGTTAAGAACTAGATACCCCATGAGTCTACATGCAACCATACCCCAATGGGTTCACATGGAATCAGATCTGTCTAAGAATTGAACCCAGCATATCTAAAGGGATCTTTCACAACATCAATTTTTTAGGTTTAGGTACGGGCGAGAGTCGTACATATGGCTTAAGGTTACTAGGCTCGACAATGATTTTGATTTTCTTTACTTTGCAAGAGGGACCCTCCCCCCCTGCCCCACAAAGAATTCTTGTTTTGCAAGGTCAGTTTTGTCGATCATTTTTATTTTAGTTTCAATCTTCTTAAGTCTTTAAGGTGTAAACTATAAACTAGTGTTGGATCAGGGGTAATTCTCTTTCTTTCAAAGGAAAAAACAAGCACACCAGGTTCAAACATAGGGATCTTTAAAAAAAATTAAATTGGTTTTGCATTATCACTACCATGGTTCTAAGAAAATCAAAGAACTCACTAGGCCAAAAAACCTACCCCAAGCCATCAGTGCCCTCATAAACCTTGAAGGTCTTTGTGGAAAGTTTTTCAAAATGCCTCACGTCTTGTGGAGGGTCGTCCCTTTCTCAAAAAAAGTTTTAGACCCAAACCCATTGGTTTTGACCAACACTGAAATTTTGTGGAGGGGCACTCTGGGATGGTGAAGGACAATGAGGGTAAGGGGAAAGGATGGGATACATGAATGAGAAAAACCAAGGAAATTTTAAATTGAGTAGTATTAGAGAAAGGAAAAAAGTGTAAGCAGCAGACCCCATCCTTGAACTGAGCTACAAAACCCTCCTCACATTTAAGTTAGAACTGTTCCGTGACGAACTCAGAGTCATAAGTTCTTATAAACATTTGGCCCATTGGACCTACAACCATTGGTGGTCAAGAAAATTTGACCCAACCTTGGAATCAATGGCCTTTAGTTTTGAAAATAAATCAAAGGCCCCAAACCAAAGAATCTTCCATTTTAAGCAAAGACTCTGTGCAAAAATCTTAGTGTAATCACATGAACATTAGGGTAGAACTGCCCATCACTGATCACTACCCTATGACCAAACATTTCTCTAGATCTTTGTCATGAGTGTTTCATTTTGGATTTTCATAGTTTAAAATGGTCTCCACCTAAAGACCAATCGAACATGTTTAACAATGACCATTGTTGTACTTGGTAATTCCATTAGACCTTTCTAAACTAAAAAGAATGAGTAATCATTCTACCACATTTTTAAAATGGCACATTTTGCATACATGTCAACCAAGCTACTTCCAACAAAAACATATGAATCCTATTTGTTGTCAATAGTTTATTCACAAACATACCTAACCTAATCTTCAACTACTACATTATGTTGACACATGCATTTAGTGCCCACCCCAATAACAACAATAATGTTGGGTTGCATACCTTTGTACATGGTGAAAAATCAAACCAAAACATTACATAAAAACTCAAGAGAGCAAAAATTGACACCTCAAAAAATGTGGGGCATAACAATATTGGGTTGCATATTTTTGTACATGATTAAAAATCAACCAAAACATTACGTTAGAATGCAAGGGAGCAAAACTTGGCACTTCAAAAGATGTGGGGCACAACAATGTTGTATTTCATACCTTTGTACATAGTAAAAATTAAACCAAAAAATAATATCAAAACTCAAGGGGACAAAACTTATTAATTCAGAAAATGTGGGGTAGCGAGCAACAATGTTCAATCATTTGTTAACTAAAAAGAAACTACAACCTAAGTTGAAAAATCAAACCTAAAAAATTACATAAGAAATAAAAGGAGCAAACTTTGACGACTCAAGAAAAAACTTTGTTACCTAGATTTTGTTTATAACAAGTGACAAAACTTGACAAGGCAATAGGTAGTTGATTAATAGCTAGATTAGCAAAACAAGTAATCGACAAAACAACTAATTGTGAACAAGTAGTTAATTTTGAAATTTTTGGACTATTTATGTCTATACCAACTAGTTATGATTTAAATGGTGCTAATCAAACTATATGAATTTAAATTTACATGTATATAAAGGAAGACAATAAGAACATGGAACTACTACACTTCAAATTTTTATTGTGATTTTGCAACTTATGAATACATTTTTTGTTTTGAAGTTCTAATTATTACATAAAATTAAGATTTTTTCTATGTATGTACCTATTGTTGTGGATCGAAACCTATTATGGAAGTGAAAATTATTAAAAACTTTAGTGGGAAAGAAACAAAAATCCCATTGACATTTGGTGACCATGCAATGAATCAAAATTGTAAGCACTACCATTTACAATTTTTGGTTGGAATCTGTTTTAAATTGTTTATGTGCAAATTCAAATTCAAGTTTCTCAAAAGATAATTTTGTTATTTATGTTTTATTTTGAAAATATTAAGGAATATGATTAAATTAATGCAAATTTTTTTGAAGGAAACCAAATGTCTTATTTGTCAAAAAGGTTATCTTTAATTTCTGATTGTTTGGTGGAATCAATCCAAATTTGTGTTTAAAAATAATGCAACATCCTTCCTAGAACCTATTGATTTCAAAAAATATCAAAAATAATTACAAGAAGTCTTAAAGGAAACAATTAAAGCAAGTTATACATCAACTTGCATAAATACAAGACAAGCAACAAGTGCAACATGTGGGAAATGAACTAGTGAATACACCAATCATAGAGGCAACACAATGGGTAGAAGTTGACATTCAACATCAAATTATGGCCAAATAGATTGTGTAGAAAGAACCAATCGTACCTTTAAACATTCACCAAGTGACACCATAAATCTCATCGCAACAATGTGTAATGAATACTTACAATGGTGGCAACAATGAATCTATTCAAAATTTTGTTGAAATTGTTTTAACATGGTAGTAGTGGCAATTTACAACCCCTAGTTATTTCATATTCAAAATAAATGCACCAACACAAACAATAATCTTTACTAACTAGGTTATGAGATATTGAACCAAATTCAAACATTGATTTGGTGACCAGAAATATGGAAATGGAATGAATCCAACTTAGCTTCATCACATTGATCAAAGACCTTCTAATCAATTAATCTCCATGCCTAATTTGGAACTAATTGAGCCTCAAATAATACTAAAGTTGTTGTTTGACAAGGATTAATATACCAACCTATCACTTGGCCAACCAAACCGGTTCCTAGTGAAGAAGAAAGGTTACAAGTTCCTCAAAATACATCAATTTCAAGAGGAAATCATGGTGTTGAAACTATAACCTATTCCTATTGACAAAATGTGAGACATTAATTCAAATGTTGCCCCTTTGTTGATAATAGATTAAAAAACTATTAAAAGATGGGGTTTAAAATTATACAAGGTTAAAGTCATTTCCAAGGATTTTATTTGACACATGGGTGAAAACATGATTAAAAAAATTGGGTGCAAACGGGATAACATGAGCCACATCCGACTACTTTTGGGATTACTTTAGGGGGAATGTTTTTTAGAGTATTCTTTAAAAGGTTTTTAAAAAAATTCTTTGTATTATTATATCAAGGTTTATGTAAAAATTTCAAAATATATGTAATTTTCAAAAGTTTTGAAGTCTATTTATAATCCTTTTAGTGCTAAAAGGCAAGCATTACATTTGATGTGACTCCTATTAGTGTGACTGCACCTAATTAAGGCACTAAAGTAAAATTTATTTTCCAAAAACTTCACATGACACGTGTCATTTCTATGTTGGTTTATAACGTAAAATTTTATGTTTTAGATACATAATTTTACACTACATGTTAAATATAAATACATTTTAACTACAACTTGATTTTATATCATATATATTTTGTATTCATGGCCTCCATCACATAAATATGAACAACTTTTATTAAGGCCACATATTCAAAATCCATAATTTTCAAGGTCAAAAACATGTTTGAACCAAATGTGCTTAAATTAGCTATAAAAACAATTTTCAAAAGGAATCGTGCACATTTGGTAGAAGAAAGATGTTTGAAAAAAATAAGGACTATCCACTCTCAAGGTATGAATGCTTGAACATGCAAAAACATTTTTGATTTGTGGCAAAATTTGAACATGTAAACTTTGCAATTAATGGAAATTATTTTGAATTTTTTAATGAAAATCCAAATTATTATGTTTCCCTTGTGATCTTTCAAACGTACAAAACTTTAGTCTTAAAGAGTGTTCATCCCTTGGGTGGTTCCTTTGATTGAGTTTTTATTCACATGGCATTCTTATATTGGTCGATTTCCTAATTTCTACATTTTTCATAACTATTTATAGTTGTGTTTTGAATATATTTACTTTTTACTATAACTTGGTCTATATCGTTTATATATAATGCATCCACACTTTAAATAATTGGAAAACGAATCACTTTTGTTAAAAACACATTTTCAAAATTCATAATTTTGAGAGTCAAAAACATGTTTGAAACAAATATGTTCAAATGTGTCTTTAAATGAATTTTACCAATTTAAATTTTTATTTTCTTTTATAATCATCAATGTTAAGATCCTCTTCAATTTTGAAAAGGAATGATGCACATGTGATAAGGAAAAGAAAAATTGAAAAAAAATAAAAATCATTGTGATAGTTATTTTGAACATGCAAAAGTACTCTTGAAACATTATCAATTTGCATCAAGTTTTGAACAATGAAAATTTATAAGTAATGGAATTTTAAAAGGAAGAGAAATTGAAAATTCAATTCATTATGCTCCTCTTGTGATTTTTCAAAGATATAGAATAATAGTTTTAAGCACTATGACATGTTGTGGCTCTATTTATTGTGTTTGCACCCATACATGAAGTTGCAATGCCTAACAAACTTGCAATAGTAGGTATGAAATGAAATACCTTTATTGAACATAAAAAAGCTGCAATAGTTTGTGAAGAAAGTGGACTTGTTAGTGTGAGTTACAATGGTTTAATTTACTAATTGATAATACATGTTGTTATAAAGCTAAATCCACTTCAACCTACACTAACTATGGTAAAACAAATCATACTTTTGATACCTATCATAACTAAAAAAAGAGGTTCTAATAGTACCAATTGTTAAGGTAAAATCTATATAACTAGTAGTAGGAACCATTGTGCAACATGTTAAACTTGTTAAGACACCTTTGCATTATCATTGTATCATTTGTTTTAATGTTAATCATCGATTTGGAAACTATCATAACTAGAAGGCTAAAGTATAAAATGTTGTTAAAACCAAATCAAATTTAATGTTGTAACACCTAGGCTTCCTAAATTTGATAATGTTTTAATAAATTTAATAACTACTATAATTATTTGTAGCCAATTATTAAAGCAACCCCAAGTGTTGAAAGATCAAGAATTAATCGAAGCCAAAGGAACACATATTGGCAAATAGAAGAGTGTGTATGTGATTCATTTGTGGAAACTATAAAATAGCTACAACATGGCAAAAATGAAAAACAAACAACTACGATTCCAAGTGAGCCATTGCAATTGAGTTGGGCAAGATTGCTTAAAACTACCAATGTTAATCAAATGATTGAAAGTAATCAAACTAGTGAAATGCCTTCACAACTAGTAACATTGGAACTAATGATAGTAGTAAAGACTTTGGGGTGAAAATCCTTTAAGGCACGCCACCCAAGATGAAAAAGACCTTGCCCTTATTACATTTTTTATTCTTCTATATTTTGATCCCCATCAAAATTAATGAGTCAAAAGTGTCAAATATTTCATAAGTACGATATCCACATTACAATTCTAGATTCCATCATAATCATCCATAAATGTGTCTTTACATGATTAAAAAAAGACTAAGTAAAAAATACAAAAAAAGGTGACAATGCGATAGGATTTTGGTACACCTTAAAGAATTTAAACCTTTTGGAAGAAATACTAAAATATATTAGCACACAAGTCTTGGAGACCAAGTATATTATCAACTTGAGTTAATTATTATGGGTAATATTTGACATCAAACGTTACATTCTTAACTCAGTACCATCAAAATTTGTTTCCCTTGAACTTATAATCGATTAGTAACAATTGATCATCATATGCCAATTATATAAGTTCAAATAAGAAGGAACTTATTTGAGGATGTTCTTTTAGATGGTGGCTTTAAAACTAATATTATTACTAAAAAACTACAAATGTAGTTAGGGTTATCAAACCAAAACTAACACTTTATAACCTATGCATGGTAGATCAAACCATTGTTAAACCTTCAAATTTGATCAAAGATCTTAAATTTTTTATCAATGTAATTATTTATACATCACTATGAAAAAATATAAGGTTTTACAACTAGGCTTGCAACTAGGTTTTCCGATTGCAACGAACACTTGCAACTCATGGTATTTATATGACCTTGAGTGAACATTAACAAACAAGTTGCAATGGACACCTTATGTTGTATATAATATCATACATACAATGCAACTCACATGCAACTATATGCAACTTCTTTACAACTAATCTCCACATCAGATTTTCACGCACATTCCAATGTGGTGAACAAAATGCCAATGTGGTTTTTCATCCATTTGTGACGAATGACATATGTTAATACCTTTTGCAACTTATTTACAATTATTTACAACTAGTTTGACGAATATAATCTTTAATTATTTCATTCATCCATTTGATGAATGAATTATGTTCTTATATCTTATAACTTATTTACAACTATTTTACAACTAATTCAACAAATATATTATTTCATTATTTCATTCATCCATTTGATGTGAATGGATTTTATTCGAATCCTTTGCAATTTATTTACAACTATTTTACAACTAGCTTGATGAATATATTCTTTCATATTTTATTCATCCATTTGAGCAATGAATTTTGTTCCTATCATTTGCAACTAACTTATAACTAAAAATGAAATGAAAATAAAAGATTTAGTGATTAATTTGCAACTAGGTGTTTAAGTTTAGGTTTCAAAGCAATTGTATAGTAGTTGATTTTAGTAGTGTTAAACAATTAAATTACAACTTACAATGCAATTATACAAACTTCACACAACCATTATCATGTTATCCAAATTATTATAGATAATGTTGAATTGCATTGGACATCACTATTTATAAACATGAAATGGATTTGAAACTTTAAATGAATTTACATTCCATGTTGAAGAATACATTACAAAAAAAATTATAAAATTATTCCATCAAAAGGCAATTTAACTATGACCCATAATAATCAAATAATGTCATCTAAAACAGTATGTTTCATAAATGAATGTTTTTTTTCTATTTTTGTTGAAATGGAGTTTGGCTTTGCAATTTTTTCAATCCACTTTATTTGTTGGAAATCTACCATGTCATGATATTTAGTTCCACATGTGAAATGAAATTAGTAACATAACATGACATTATAATGTCAAAAATATCTAAATAATCCCTTCAAATTGAATATAATTAATTTACAACTATATTACCACTAACATGCAACTTATTTGTTAGTAAAATGCAACATATATAGAACATTGATACAAATTAAACTATAATTTGTACATTTGCAAATAGAATCAAATATTGTGTTTATAATTATGTAAATTGAATTACAGTTTTAGGTACTTTTGAAAAAATCTTATTTTGTATATACATAATTTTGATGTTGATGGATTGAAACATAATGAAAGTTCGGCCCTATAACATACAAATAACAAAAGTCATCACAAATGTTTGAACACAAAACAAGACCTATGTAATATGACTATCATTAAAAAATCACCTTTCATAAATCTTTCATCATTATAAATTAAACTAAACTTGTACAATCAACTTCTAAATAAAATGGAATATATTTTCACATCATTTTTTTTTAATATATGCAAATTTAAAAAAGACCAAGAATCACAAACCTTCAACATCCAAAAGTAAAAGTAAGAACCTTCAATATCCAAAAGTAAAAACCTTTAACTAAAAGTAAGAGCAAAAACCTTCAACATCCAAAAACAAAAGTAAGAACCTTCAATAACCAAAAGTAAAAGCAAGAACTTTCAACATCTAACACCAAAAGTAAAAACTTTCAACATCCAAGAATAAGAGCAATAACCTTTAACATCAAAAAAATAATATTTTAACCTTCAACATTCAAAAATATGAACAAAAACCTTCAACATTCAAAAGCAAAAACAAAAGCCTTCAACCACTCTAAGAGCAAAGATAATAACCTTCAACATCTAAGAGCAAAAACAAAAGCCTTCAACTTTTATAAGGACAAAAACAAAAACCTTCAACCTCGAAGAGCAAAACAAAAACCCCATAAGCATAAGTGCATGAAGGTCGTTGATGCATTGGGGCAAATTTGTTGATATACTACCATGTGTCACTTGTTTAAGGTTTCCCACCCAAATTTCAAATTTTAAGTTGAAATATAGTTGCATACTAATTACAAACAAGTTGAAATGTCATATATATTGGGCGATGGAAATATATACATATGGCATGATCGTATGTGTTACTCAAGGCCATACATTTGTTGCAAAGTAGTTGTTGATTAGTAACTAAATTTATCCTAGTTGTGTTATACTCGTTACATGCGACTAAAGTGCAACTTGTCAACAAAATCGAACATGGTTGACTATAACCATATATATAATGCATACATTATATTGTATAAATATACATCTTGCAACTAATTTGAAACTACAATACAACTCCTTAATATTCTAACATGGCATTTTATTTATTAATTTGTCATATTTCCATGGGACAATTGTAATGCAATTGTATATTAATTGTTTTGGATCTCTAGTTGTAATAAGAAATAAGAAAATTATGAAGTTTGAAAGTAGGAAGGGTCCAAAGAGGGGGGGAAAAAAATGTGTGTTTTGTAAGTTGGAAAGCTTATTTCTTTTTTTGTTATTTTTTCATTACTCATTTTGCTTTGCACTTCAAAAATGATTTCTAAAACTTGAGGTAATGTTCCCATAACATTTTAAATCACTCAAAATGAAACACATATGATGAAGATATAAATAAGTGATGAATATGTATTTTTATTAAGCTATAAGTAGCTATATTACAGTCATAACATAGTTGAACAATAATACTTTAGTAGTGGCACACTAGTGGCCATATACTAATTGTATCAATGGGAATCATAATTGAAAACTAGTTGCAAATGTATCTTATAATGGGTGGTGGAAATATGGACATGTGGCATGATTGCATGTATATACGTTATACACTAGTTGTAACATAGTTGTTACTTTAGTGACACATTTATAATAGTTTTAAAATAGTTGTCACATGTAATTACAATGCGACTCTTGAAAAGTCAAACATGGTTGACTATATATGTATGTACGACGTGTATAAATTATCATATTAAAAATCCATTTTCAATTCACTTGTAACTATAATACAATTAACTAGTTTTTTAATGTGGCAATTTATTTATGAATACACCATATTTCTAAAGGGATAATTGCATAGTAATTGTAATAACCAAGGGTAGTTGCATTATAGTTGTATATGAGTTGTTTTTTGAGTTTTAGTTGCAAGGTAGTGTGGTTTTAGTGGATGCAATTTCTCATAGTGACATGTTAAATCTTGAACCAACTATTTTTCCATCCAACGAAAAAACAAAAACTTATGCATGAATTTTGGTTGCTAAATTAAAGGAGGATGAAGAGACAAACTTAGAAGAAGTTGGTTGTGGGAATCAAAAAGAGTCACAACCAAAGTTGATTCGAATAATAAATATTTGTGTGTTTTTTGCACAAGTTGCTCAAAATGCCATTACCTAGTAAAAAGTCTTGGAAGGACTCACCAACCTAAGTGATGAATGTCGTCAAACCAAGAAAGATTTATAAAAAAAAGGTAATCAATTACAAACTCATAGTTTAAAATTGACCAATGTGTAACAAACCTTGAAGAATCAAAAGAAGGAATTGGTTGTAGTTAAATAGCAATTGGCCAAGATACAACTTGAGAACCATATGGTTAGCTTATGGTTAATTCCATAACATTATGAATGCATATATAATATGCATATTACAACATATATAACTTCAAAATAAATTATCTTACCCTTCCATAATGGCACCTATTCAAAACAATGATGTTTTAGGGGTTAATCCCACTTAAAAGAATCATTATTTATAATCCTTTTGGAGTCCTCTTGACTTTTGCATAGAAATGATTATAATTTTTATGTGCAAATTATTTTTAAATATGCCTAGAATTGTCATAATACATCACATGCTATGTTTTAATGATGGTAAATAAATATGAATTTTCAAAAATGTGCAAATATTACTATGCCAAAACATGATTTTTAGGATTGCATTTGTAATCATATGTACCAAATGTGACTACATGACTATATGTAGTCCAAATGTTGACATGTCATAAATGTCATGACTCATATCCATGCCCGTACTTGCATATGCCATTGTGATTACTATCTCCATGATTATAATCATTTCTTACTATAGTCATGGAAGACATCCAATGACTCATCTAAGCCTCCCTAGGTTCATTTAGGCTACATTATGCCTTCCAAATTAGCCTAGGCTAACTAAGGTTAGCCTAACCTTAACCCATGCTTCCAAGTTAGCTTAACCTAAACTTTTAGAATATTGAGGTTAGTCTATGTGGACCTATCTTAACCAAGGCTAATTTATTTAAACCTAGGTTAAGATGTTGATTGAGGTTAACTAAGGTTGACCAAGGTTAGCTTAGGCTAAATTTAGGGTTGACTTAAGTTGAATTTGTTCAAATCTAGGCTAAATTCACTTAAAAGTAGGCTGAATATAGGCAAACAAACATTAAATTTAGGTTAAATGTTGACCTAAGTTCAACTTAGGTTAATATCGATTGGACTTAGGTTAAATCAAAAGTTAAGCCTAGGTTAATGTCAATTGAATCTAGGTTGAATCAAAGGTTAAGCCTAAGTTAATGTCAGCTAAACCCAAGTTAATTTTAATTAACTTAGGTTAAATAAAAGGTTAAGCCTAAGCTAATGTCAACAAAACCCAAGTTAACTTTAATTAACCTAGGTTAACCTTAACTAACATTGGTGAAACCTAAGTTGACCTTGGTTAAATGCAAGCTAAAACTTGTCTAAATTTCAATTCAATTCTTTAAATTTTGGTTAAACCTTGGTTAAATTGGCTAAATCATTAAAATGGAAAAACTTTGGTTAAATTAATTAGACTTTCACTAAATTGATTAAACTTTAACTCAACTTTGGTTAAATTGGTAAAATTTTGGTTAAATTAACTAACCTTGCTTAAATTGGTTACATGGTTAAATTGGTAAAATTTTCCCTAAATTAGCTAGACCTTCATTAAATTGGCTAAACTTCAATTAAACCTTGTTTAAATTGGCTACATGGTTAAATTGGTTACATGGCTAAATTGGCTACAACTTGTTTAAACCTTGGTTAAATTGGCTAAACCATGGTTAAATGATTAAATTGGCTAAACCTTAATGAAATCATCAAAACTTCATTAAAAATTAATTAAATCATGGTTAAACCGTGGTTAAATTGACTAGACCTTGGTTACTTTGGTTAATTTTCAATTAAATCATGGTTAAATTGGTTAAATCCTTAGTTAAATTGGTTAATCTTTAGTTAAATTTTGGTAAAATTAATTAAGTGGTGAAATTGTTTTGATTTTCATTAAAGTTGTTAAACTTCAAATGAATGTAGGTCAAAATTTGGTTAAACTTTGGTTTAATTTAGGCCAATCAAAGCAAAACTTGCGGTACCTTGTCAGTCAAACCTTGGCTAGATGTAAATTAATCCTTAACTTAACCTATATTTAATTTAAGGTAATTAAAGTAAAGCTTAAGTTACATTTAAATTAAAACATAAATTAACTAAGGTTAAACCTAGGCTAAATTTTAATTAATGCAAAGTAAACCTCAACAAAACCTAGGTTTAATTTGGGTTAACCAAAGACAAAACCTAACAAAAACCTAAGTTAATCAAGATTAAAATTATGTTATTTAAAGTTAAACCTAAATTCATTTGGGCTCACATAAACCTACTTAAGCTAACGTAGGCTAACCTAGGGTAATCTATTGAAATGTAATTTGCCTAAGGCCTTTCTTTAGATTATCTAGGTTAATTTAGGCCTATTCATGCTAGTGGATTGGGTTGGTTTACATATTATAATTTTGGATGGCTCAAGCCTTAAATTATGACACATGTCATCTCTTTTTAAATGGCTATTAGTCATGTATTCATATATTGGTATTTATGACTATAGTCATATAAATGTCAATGACTAATGTTCACATATGACAACATGATTAAGTTTGGACATGAATCATAAATTGTCTTAGTCATGAAAACCATGTGTTGATGTAATGTATGTAGCTTTATTTGAAAAATGATATTAATTTCAAATCATATTAGAATATGTTAATGCTTTAGGGTTTAATTTCTTGTATTGTAAATATGGTTTGAACCCCTCTTGGCCAAAACTCAAGCTCTTAATTGTCTTCCTACTTGGATGCTTGTTTTGTTTGAATTCCATACATGATTTGCACTATAATCATTTTGAGTGTACAAGATATGCAAGTTATCATTAAATGTTTTATAATTGTCTATAGTGACTCCTTGTTTTTTAGAAACTTCCAAACCTTTTGTTTGTGCGATGTTCAAATTTGGATGTTTGGTTTTGAACTAGTACACTAGTAAAAAATTTCAACTATATGATTAAGTTTATGATTAATATTCTAATCATAAATGACAAAAATGATTAATAGCCCTAAAGTCATTACAAATGAGTTGTTTAAAAAAATAATTATTTAGGATTTGATGTGGCAAATATCATCCATTAATCATAAAGGACATATGTGAAGCCATTAGTGATAGTTTAATTATTTTTTATTATTACAAATTGGACCCAAAAACTTGGGGAACATTATTTTTTTTAATTTATAAATTTTGTATCATATATTTATTATATATAATATAAATAATTAAAAATATTTATTTCAATTTTTAAAATTTCATTAAATTTCATCCTATCAATGTTGACATGGGTCACAACTTAAGCTAAGTTAAAAACTTAATTTAATTGGGTATATAAACCAGTTAATTTGTTTATTTAAGCTCACCTAGGTAATTACTTAATCTAGGTAATCTAAGTAAGTATGGAATATTTCAATCAATATTCCAATATTGACCACAACAAATTTCATTTATGAAGTTTGATCCTTGGAACCCAAGGACAGAATTCAATTCCTTTACCACCAAACCACTTCACTTGTTCTGTAAATAATTTAATATTTATTCGATTTAGACCATACTTCATTTAAACATTACACAAAGCTTCAAATTTAATAATTCATATCTTATTGATAATTTGTCCAAATGAAAAAATTGAAAAAATAATTCATTAATTTCCAAGTCAACAATGTACACAACTATATAATCAATTTTTTAAAAATGTAAATTTAGTTCAAAATAAATTTATTTGAATTTTGTTATTGAATAACATTTCAATGACCATATTTTGGAAACATGATTTGTAAATGAAAAACCTTTTATGGCTAATACATGAATAAATAAAATATATTTTTCATATTTAAAACCTTCATTGGTTTAGGAATTTATATTATACAATTTTTCTTTCAATGTATCATAATTTTACTAATAAATTTTAATTGAGACATATGAATCCATATAATTTATCCACATTTTATTATTATTAATGGATCAAATCAATTATATATATAAATTTTTAATATTAGTCATATTAGGTATAAATTTAATCTAAATATGTTATTTTAACTTGAATATTAATTATTTAATATTTTAATATTAATTAAATTTCAGAAATTATAAATTTTATTCATTTTACGCCTGTAAAATAAAATAATTTATTTTAATATATATGTTATATAAAATTTTATTTAAATTTATGATAAAAATTTGATGTAAAAATAAATTATACATTTCCCACATCTTACACTTCTATTTTATTTTCTAATTAAAATATTTAAAAAATAATTTTACCATTAAATTTTGTTTCAATGTATAATATTTAATTTAGTCACATTGAATATTTGAAATGGATTATATTTCAAGTATATTTAAGAAAAAATGTAATAAAGGTTTTAATATTACTTATATGTATAATATTAATCAAGATTAATTTCTTACATGTTGTAGTTTGTTATGTTTATTTGTACTCATATTAAATTACTAATAGTCGTTTTTGAATCTTTGTAAAATAATTGGATAAACACATTGTTTTTGTAATGACATCATTTTCATAGTTATTCTTTAGTCATATTTGAAATGACTTTATCCTAGTCATATTTTCAAATGATAATCTATGTTATTTTGTCATCAATCTTGGATGCTACATGGATGAAAACTTGCAATGAAAAAATGATGTCATTTTCCTATTATCGCCTCATCATCAACTAGTCAAATGCATCACTAATATATGACTACAATTTTTTTCACATAGGATTTGAAGTAATGTCCTATGATTACAATCAATTATGTAGTTTAAAACATCTAGTCATTGATTTCTTAGTTGCGAAGGACAAAATTTCTTTTAGTGTTACCACCAACTACTCCCTAGTACGCCATTCCAAAATGGGCTAAACCTTATTTGTGTAAGCTTAACAACTTTCAATTTCAAATGTTGTAAGGTAATTGACAAACCACATTTTTGCATAACCAAAATATGTGCTAAATTATTGTTACATCTTCTTCATTTGTTAAAACCCTCGTTGGCCTATGTTTTCATGATCTGGTTTTTTCAAAAATTAGATGGTTTAAAAAGAAGGTCACTAGTATGTTCCATGATCCACTTGTTGCTTTCAATGAACATGCACCTTTTTCAATTACATCCATGGTTCCTTCTAAGGTTTGATCTATCCATTTTTCTTTGTTGTTTGTTGTTACAACCGTATTAATTGATGGTCCTTTGCGGTTTGGTTTTGATGTAGGTTGAGGTGGCACATTTTTTTTTCCAATGCTTGTTGGTCTAGCATGTTTGAGCGTCTTTTGCGAAAGACATTCAAAGTCATGATTATTGTTTAGCCCTTGGCCTAAGCCAAAACCTCTAGTAGGTGGATGGTGTGCATTATGACCCAATGAGTGGGATACCTTTCTCTTTCTTATACATATTGCACAAATATAAAAACTCAATAAGGTTAGGATATGTTTATTGTGCATAATCTTCTAGTGCTAGATTATAACATATTAAAGTGTAAAAGTTTACAAAGTCTCCCCAAGGAGGTGTAGAGTTAGGCATTAAAGAATGTTGGATCCAATGGTAATACACATATTGCTTGAACTTTTCATTGTAAATTATGTTTATAACTTTAGTCCCCACTTGATTTCCCTTTTGTTGTATTTTTAGGTGTAATTCAAACTTGACCTTTCCTCTTTTTCCTATTTTATTATTGTTTTTTTTTAAACCTTACTTCTAATTTCTCACTTGATCTTGGCTCATTTGCATGTTTTATATTTACTCTTGTTTTTGGAACATTAGGTCCAGCTTTTAACTTGATTTTAGTTCTTCTCCATACTTTATTTCTATTACAAACTTCTACAACTCTAAGTTGTGTCCTATTATATTACTTGTTTGATATTTAGAATTGGTTGTAAAACTTATGGCTTGTATGGTTTCACTTCATATGTAGGAAGCAAGATTTTTAAAAATGTTTTGAAACCCTCTTCTACCTAAGTTGGTAAGGATGACATACTTGAGATTTCAATCTAAGATTAAAAATTTCTCCTTTGATAATTTATTTGCTCATGACCTTTCATATTGTTTTGGATGTTTTGGTGGGAATGCAAAGTGCCCATTTGAGTCCTTATTTGTAATAAAACTCTTTATTTGCAAGATCCAAAGGTCCTAGTGTGTTGGGGTTGTTTAATTACATTGTTATATTTTTTACATTGTACTCCTATTAAGGTCTTTTGGCCATTAATGATCACCTCCATGCCTTTTAAAGGCCAAGCTCACCGTCATAACCAAACACTTTGTTGCTTTGTATAGTTGGTGTCTCTTTGAATCTTGGGTCAAATGACTCACCACCAAACTATGTTGTTGAAATTTGATGTTGGAATTGTTCAAATTTACCCCATGGTCAAACACCACAATACTCTTGTGAGGTGATTGTTTTGGAACTTGGACCAAAATTAGACCCATACCCAAACATTCAAAGCTGTAACTCCAAACACTCACATTGTAGCTTAGTACATGCCCTGATTTTGTGATCAATTATACTCAATGAACTTCATACCCCATTACCAAACACCACTGCACATGAAACCTTCTTGTGGTTTTTTTTGGAATGGTATCCTTTCACACTCATTAACAAAGACAAATCAAAAATTATGTTTGGAAGTTTTCCTTAAACCAAAGTATTTTTTCCAAACCAACTGTTCCGTTATAGGCATCGTCTTGAACACTCAAAGTGTGTGAGTGCCCGTTTACCAGCTACACTTTGTGCCATGGGGACATCTGATGGTAGGCCTGTATTTGGTAATGGGCCTGCTTACCCTATTCAACATGCATTAACATATTGTGCAAAAAACACACCCATGGTTTAACCCATCAAAGGACTTAATCAGTTTTTCTGTTAGTTTTCTACTGTTTGGACAGTGTTCTCAAAACTTGTAGCCGATAAAGCTAAAATATTTGTGGGATGATTACCACTTGCTCTACATCACAAAATTGAAAAGAAAACACTGGACCTAATACAAAAATCGTGAGTAATTCACAGACTTATATAGGATTGTACATTAAAGTTATCCTTAAAGTGGTCCTTAGTTTGGACCTTAATTTCATTGTCAATTTTCAGTTTCATCCACAATTATTACGTATTCTGTAAGTGAGTAAATTTTAATGAAAGTCAATAAAAAAAAATTCAAATAGTGTACTGAATAACATTTGTCATACAGAATCTGGAATTACTCTTATGAGTAATTAGTGTCAGCAGTGATAAACTTAGAATAGTGTCAATTTTAATTTTTGACAGTAAAAAGAATTTAACTTACTCTGTGGTAGGACTGCACTTTGTCACAGCAAACTTGTGTTCTTTCGTCCTTCATCTTCCAGACCAAATTGAGGGTTTCTGCTCCTCAGTTTGGCCAACTTCAGTTTCCAAGCCAAATTGAAGGTTCTGGTCCTGAACTTGGTTGTCTTTGTGAATAACTTTATTTGTGTAAGGCAAAACCCATGAGTAAAAACAATAATATGATCAATTTGAACTTGACATAAGCAATGATGGGTTAGATTGACCCAAGATTCACTTAATGCATCATAAATCAAAAGCATGTTTTTTTTTTTTTTTTTTTTTTTTTTTTTTTTTTTTATTTTTTTTTTTTTTTTTATTTTTTATT